>Ga0099364_10000676_pt1 | contig 58394 bp, 43 predicted proteins | sample TergutTh196P3_FD_73070 | JGI IMG/M metagenome (GOLD analysis project Ga0099364, IMG submission 73070) | Microcerotermes parvus P3 segment gut microbial communities from Pointe-Noire, Republic of the Congo - Th196 P3 | ecosystem: Host-associated > Arthropoda: Insects > Digestive system > Gut ... | reverse complement strand
TAGCTGCGTACAGGTCGCTTAGTTGTTACACCTAGAGGTTGTACCTTAAATTCAGTGGCGAGTTGCCCTTTTATCAGTCGCTTTAGCGACTAGAGAAAATGGACAAATGTTTTACGAAACTCCCACTGAATAAGTCTTGACTTCATCCTAAAGTTGCTTCTAAGGTAATATCAACTCCTGCCAAAGCCTTTGAAACTGGGCAATTTTCCTTTACTACTTGGGCAATTTCTTGAAAATCTTTTTCTGATAGTCCAGGGATAACAGAATGATTGGTTAATTTGATTCCTGTAATAGCTGGTCCGTCTGGTGTAACGTCAAAAGTAACGTCAGCAGTAGTATCTACACTCGTTGGGACAAGTCCTTTTGTTCCTAAAACAAGAGAGAACGCCATACTAAAACAAGCGGCGTGAGCTGCACCAAGTAATTCTTCTGGTGTTGTAATATGTGCTTGACTATCAAGACGTGCTTTAAAATTGTAAGGAACTTCTGTAAAAAGTTGTGAACTTTCTGCTGAAATTGTACCAAAACCATTTTCAAGTGAATCTTCCCAGTGTGCAGATGCTGTGGATACGTTTGCCATAATTTTCTCCTTTTGGGTAGAGTTCGACTACCCAAAGATGAAAGATTGGGCACACAAACTCTTTTATTGTAATCTTTTAAATGTAAAACATTTTTTACATTTTGAGTATAGCGCTTTATCCTAAGAAATTCAAGAAATTACTACCAGATTGAAGCAATTGACAGTTTCTTACAAAAAGTGTAAAATTTAAATCATCAAGAAAGTAGCTTTGATACTAGATGTACTCAAAATGAAATACATTTTTGAGCCATCTTAATGAAATCTCTAGAAAGTCGGCGGTGGTGTAAGTCGATGTTTTCAACGAAGTGAATGGGCTTGATTTGCAATTACAAAAAGCAAAAATAATTTTTACAATAGACGTGTTCGGAAACTCTGTTTTTTTGTCGAATTACGCTTTGATACGAGTTCTGCTTAGAGCGCGAATGGATAACGTAGATTCGCTATGGTGTGTTGACTGTTGCAGCTTTAGCTCCGTAGAGGTCGCTTAGTTGTTACACACAGAGGTTATGCTTTGTGTTCGCTGTTAAAAGCAACACAAGTTGAATTCACAACCTTAATGAAGTATTCATCTCTTGAAAAAATTGCGGTAGCTTCCGTTATAAAGCGACTTGTCTTTGGCAAGTTTTGAGGAAATCTTATGATTTCAAATCACGGTGGCACCGCGCAGATAGCGCCCGTAGAGCATTATTTTTTATGATGTTCTACGGGCTTTTTTGCTCCAAATTTGAAGTGATTACTTTTACTTCATCAGCACTCCTACTGATGTTAGAGCACAACCTCTAGGTGTAACAACTAAGCGACCTGTACGCAGCTAAAGCTGCAACAGTCTGCTTAACATCAAAGATATGAGATTATCCTGTCCCTGAAGTCTAAGCACTACGCTGTTCACACCGCAGGTATCCGTGCTGGCTAAGTGGCTAAAGCCACAAGTCGAGTCGCAAAGCGCTTAGACCCTAGGGCAATAAAACACCATTTCGCCCTATCGCTTTGTCTTTGCTATTACTGCTTTAGCAGTTAGCTTCGCATGACCATAGGACATTTGTCCGTTTGCTTAGGGGCTAAAGCCCCAAGAGCAAAAGTCATTGGCTGTAAGGCACTTAAGTGCTGATGAACATTTGTAGAACCGCGTGCGAAGCACGTAGCGAGTTGCGACTTCGCCTAGGCACGTTCGTACCGTAGCGAGAATCGACAGCGTAGCCCAAAGGGCTAAGATAGCACATTAAACTGAAGAAAGGAATTGAGCTTACTCCTTGAGCTCATCTTAAATTATGACTAAACCAACTATATTAACGGGCGACCGCCCTACTGGAAAACTTCACATCGGGCATTACGTCGGCTCGCTCCAAAATCGCGTGAAAATGCAAAATGAAGGCAAGTATAATATGTTTGTCTTTCTTGCCGACCAGCAAGCATTGACCGACCATGCCAAAGAACCTGAAAAAATTATTCAATCTGTGGGTGATGTTGCACTAGACTATCTAGCAGCTGGACTTGACCCTGAAAAATCAACGATTTTTATTCAAAGTCAGATTCCAGAGCTTGCTGAATTGTCCATGTATTACATGAATCTTGTTTCTTTGGCACGCTTGGAGCGTAATCCGACAGTTAAGACGGAGATTGCTCAAAAAGGTTTTGGTGAATCTATCCCCGCAGGATTTTTAGTCTATCCTGTGTCACAGGCGGCTGATATTACAGCTTTTAAGGCGACTCATGTGCCTGTTGGTAATGACCAAAAACCAATGATTGAGCAAACACGTGAGATTGTACGTTCATTCAACAATGCTTACCATGCCGATGTTTTAGTTGAACCAGAGGGAATCTACCCTGAAAACGAGGCTGCTGGACGTTTACCAGGTCTAGATGGTAATGCAAAAATGTCTAAATCACTCAATAATGGAATTTTCCTTGCGGACGACTTGGATACTTTGAAGAAAAAAGTGATGAGTATGTATACTGATCCTGACCACATCAAAGTTGAAGACCCTGGTAAAATCGAAGGAAATATGGTTTTCCATTATCTTGATGTTTTTGGTAATGCAGATGATGCGGCAACTATTGCTGAGATGAAGGCGCAATATCAGGCAGGTGGACTTGGTGATGTGAAAACAAAACGCTATTTGCTCGAAGTGCTTGACCGAGAACTGTCACCAATACGTGAACGCCGAATTGAGTTTGCCAAAAATATGGACTATGTCTATAATATGCTCAAGCAAGGTTCTTTGAAAGCGGAGGCTGTCGCTAGTCAAACGCTTGATGAAGTTAAGTCTGCTATGGGAATTAATTATTTTAAATAATATATGGATTATTCACTTGTTTTAAAATTTGACGATGCGTTCAATGAGTTTATTCAAAGCGTTTGGAACATTTTTGAAAAAACTCACTTATCAACTTATCATCTGGATAAAGCTGGATATTTTCCTCATGTCACTTTAGAATCAACACTCACTCAGGAAGATATTTCCAGTATAAAAGATTCAATGGATAACATTGGCCTAAAGAGTTTTTATGTTGTTTTCGATAAAATCTCTATTTTTCCTCACTCTGATACCCTAACTCTCCAACTCTCTGATGATAGAATCATTGCTTTCCGCAATAATTTGCGAAAAGAATTGTCATTTACTGGCGTAGAAAATCCAATGTTTCCTTATGTTCCGCATTTGACCTTAATGAATCATCAAGGACTGCAAGCTGCAAATGTGGGAAAATCAATGCTTTCTAACCAGTTGATACCCTCTGGCTTTGCTGTTGAAATTGCACTTATAGAACTTAGTAATAAAACTTCAGATATTAAAATAATTAAGAAAGTAAGTCTAAATTGAGAGGATTTTTATGGACAAAAATGACATCAAAGAACGGTTTGAACAAACGACTGGAAAAGCAGCAGCACTTGAAACGAATACGGTTATTGTGGATAAAGAAACTGGGATTGAGTATCTTTTTCATGCTGCTGGTTATGCGGGCGGATTGACTGTACTTATGGACAAAGAAGGAAAGCCTAAGGTTAATAAGGATTACCAATGATTGACTTAGAAAAAATTGCAGAATTTGCTAAAAAAATTCATATGGAAAATAATGATGGTCATGGTTTTGACCATATTGAGCGCGTGGTAGCTTTAGCAAATAAAATTTTACTGACAGAACCGTCAGCAAATCGTGAGCTTGTGCTGGCTGCTTGTTACTTGCATGATACCTATGACGAAAAGTTGACAGATCGTGTAGAACAGCAGAAAATTTTTGTCAGTAAATTTTTAAATACTGTCAGTACTGACAGTATTATCAACAAGCAGATTTTCTTTATCATTGACAATATGAGCTTTTCGTCAAATATCGAAAGTCGGAAAGCCTTAGATATCAATGGGCAGATTGTACAGGATGCTGACAGACTCGATGCTATGGGCGCTTGGGGCATTGCTCGCACGCTAGAGTACGGTTGGGCACGTGGTCGCGCACTTTATGACCCTTCTGACAAACCTGTCAGCGTACTGACAAAGGCCGATTATCATCAAAAAGAGGGAACCACGCTTAATCATTTTTATGAAAAACTTTTTTTGCTTGAAGATTTACTCAATACAGATGAGGCAAAAAATATAGGCAAAAAACGAAATCAAATCATGCATGATTTTGTCAAATCAATAGAACAGGAATATAACGAAAGTCACTGACAGCTTTCTGTCAGTAAAATCTTATGTTGTTGAGAATGAAAAACAGATAAATTAGTGTTCGTGTGAATATCTGAATCTGTAATTTCCTATTTTTATCAAAGCACGCACTTGCTTTGAATTCAGTCTTGACTTTATGATTTCAAATTGGATAGCTTTCACACCTTAAATGAAAGGAGAATACACGTGGTTATCGGTTTATCCAACCTTATCAATAAAACATTACGCACGCTTGACAAGCGAAAATTCGGCAAATCAGAAAAATGGCTGAGTCGCAACCAACAGATGAATCATGAAGTTCAAACTTTTGTCTTTGCTCATCGTGGTTCCAAATGCAATCGCCCCGAAAATACGCTTGCTTCATTTCGTGAAGCAGTCCGTGTTCATTCTGATGGGATTGAACTTGATGTGCATCTTTCTATTGATGGTGAACTTATTGTCATTCATGATGAAAAAATTGATCGGACAACGACAGGTAAAGGACTTGTGCGCAAAATGACTGTTGCCGAGCTCAAAAGGTTTGATGCTGGATCTTGGTTCAAAGAAGATTTCCGTGGAGAAAAAATACCAATCCTTTCGGAAGTCCTGTCATTACTGACAGATTTACACTTCACAGGAAGCTTGAATATCGAAATCAAGACTGACAAATATCACTATCCAGATATTGAAAAAAAGCTGTCAGTGCTGATGAAAAGCCAGCAGTGGCCTTTTACCCATTTGTATAGCTCTTTCAATATTGACTCTCTAAAAATTCTCAGCGAAATTGAGCCTGATGTCGAATTAAGTTATCTCACTAATAATCGACTTAAAAAGATTGAAAATGGGTTACTGACAGATTTTATTACCAGTATTCACCCTCGTAAATCCTACGCATTCAAGCATCCTGTCCTTACAGCATTGTCCAATAAACCTGTCAGACTTTGGACAGTAAATAGTGAATCCGAAATGCGACAAGCTTTTCATGAAAATGTTGCTGGTATTATCACAGACTATCCTGAGCAAGCCATTCGTATCCGTAATCAAATTCAAAAACAGCCAGACTATACTCGCTAATCTACTGCCTTGCAATGATTAGGAAAATAGTATTAGGCTGTTTTTTATTAAACAGTAATGATAAGTCTTTCACAAAATTCACAGAAACAAAGTGAATATTAACACTAATTGTAAGCGCAATCCATTTTTCTTTACATTTCCTTTCACAAGGGGTATAATTAAGCTGTGTGTGTAAATTTGTCAAATAACTTTGACAAAGGCAACACAATGATTTGGGAAGGATGCATAAACATGCAATTTATCAACTATCTAGGTCAAGACGCTTACACCAACATCGCTATGGACAGCTGGCTACTCTACAATTTAAAACCAACTGAGCCTGTTTTTTCATTATGGCAAAACAAACGTGCAGTTATTGTAGGTCGCAACCAGAATACTTTTGCCGAGGTCAATCAAGACTATATCGACAATCACGATGTCCAAGTCGTTCGTCGTGTATCCGGAGGTGGTGCAGTATATCACGATGAGGGAAATATCTGCTTCACATTTTTTGTCCCCGTTGAAAGTTCGGCATCTGTCAACTTTAAACAATTTGTCCAGCCCATGTATGATGCACTTCATGCTGTTGGCATCAATGCTCAAATCACAGGTCGTAACGACCTCGAAGTCGAAGGTAAAAAAATATCAGGTAATGCTCAGCGATACGCTGGTGGCTACCTCATGCATCACGGAACACTACTCTGGGATACCGATGTTGAAGCCATGATTCGCTCACTCAACGTTTCTGATGAAAAGTTTGTCAGCAAAGCAGCAAAATCTGTCCGCGCTCGCGTTGGTAACATCAAAGATTATGCTCCTGAGGAATTGACATTAGATAGTTTCATCGAAGCCTTAAAATACTACCTCACTGACGAAGGAAAAGACAATGAACTTCTCCTGACCGAAGAACAACTCACAGGTATCAAAGATTGGCGTGATCATCAATTCTCCACTTGGGATTGGAATTATGGTGAGTCACCAAAATTCGCATTTAGTAACCATGCTAAATTTACAGGTGGTAGCATCGATGTCCAAGTCAATGTAGAGCACGGAAAAATCACAGAAATCAATTTTCTCGGTGATTTCCTCGGCGTTCGTGACTGGCGTGATATTAAAGAGCAGTTTATAGGCATCGAATTCACTCCTGAAGCCGTCCACGAAGTTCTCACTTCCAACAAAGAAGGACAATATTTCGGAACAATTGAAAACGATGAGCTCGCTCAAATGTTTAAAGCCAATGACTTAGCTGAATAATGCCTAATTCACAAGCTTTATTCAAGAAAAACTCCAAGAAAAATGCTAAATTTCTAAATAGGAAATAGAAAGGAAATCTATAATGTCAAACAGTAAACAAATCTTAGATTTCAAAACGCAACTCGAATTGCAAGATACTGCATTCCCAATGTTGCAAATCCTCAACGAAGAAGGAAAAATCGTTGATGAAGATGGACTTAAACGTGCAGAATTATCCGATGAAAAACTTGTCGAACTCTTCAAGAGTATGCTTTTTGCGCGTCAAGTAGACATCCGTTCAATGAAACTCGCAAAACAAGGACGTATGGGATTCTTTGGTCCCCATGCAGGTCAAGAAGCTTCACAAATGGCCTCAGCCTTTGCCTTCACAGATGAAGACTGGCTTTTCCCAGGATATCGCGACCTCCCACAAATCTATTCAAAAGGTTGGCCAATCTGGAAAGGGCTCCTTTGGTCACGTGGACACCAACTCGGTAATGAATACACTACTGATGATGGAAAACCAGTCAATTCATGGTTTCCACAAATCATCATTGGCGCTCAATACGTTCAAGCCGCTGGTGTTGCTCTTGGACTCAAAAAACGTAAAAAAGATGCCGTAGCTTTTGTTTATACAGGTGATGGTGGTTCTTCACAAGGCGATACTTATGAAGGAATCAACTTTGCTGGAGCTTACAAAGCCCCACTTGTTGCCTTCATTCAAAATAATGGTTTTGCGATTTCAACTCCTCGTAGTCTTCAAACTGCTGCACCACATTTGGCTGCAAAAGGATGGGCTGCTGGTGCGCCATCTATTGTTGTTGATGGTATGGATGCTATCGCAATGTACCTCGCTTCAAAAGAAGCACGCGCTTGGGCCGTCGCTGGTAATGGTCCCGTAGTTATTGAAACAATCACAAATCGTCTTGAACCACACTCAACTGCTGGTGATGATCCGCTTCGCTATCGTACAAAAGAAGATATTGATGCTTGGTGGAAGAAAGAACCTCTTGTTCGTATGCGTAAATTCTTGACGGACAAAGGACTTTGGGATACTGCAAAAGAGGAAGCTTATATTGCTGAACTTGACGCTCGCATTGATGCTGACATCAAAAAAGCAAATAATGTTGAAAAACAAAAAATCTCTAGCTTCATCAAAAACACACTTGAAGTACCTAGCCAAGCAATGCTTGAGCAAATTGAAAAATTTGAAAGCGAGGGCAAATAAGAATGGCAGTGAAAACTTATATTGCAGCAATTACAGAAGCGCTTGACCTTGCGCTTGAAAAAGACAAAGACACTCTAGTTTTTGGTGAAGATGTCGGAGAAAATGGTGGGGTATTCCGTGCAACAGATGGACTCCAAAAGAAATATGGTGAAGACCGTGTCTTCAATACTCCGCTTGCTGAATCAGGAATTGGTGGTATGGCGATTGGTCTTGCAACTCAAGGATTCCATCCCATCATGGAAATTCAATTCGGAACATTTATCTTTGAAGTATTTGACTCTATCGCAGGTCAAATGAGTCGTACACGTTATCGTTTCAACAACACACGTTCAAACAATATCGTTGTTCGTACACCTTATGGTATCGGAACTAAGACACCTGAAATGCACGCTGACTCAATTGAAGGTTTGTTTTCACAAATTCCTGGGCTTCGTGTTGTAATGCCATCAAATCCCGCTGATGCTAAAGGTTTACTTTTAGCGTCTATCGAAAACAATGACCCTGTCATTTTTCTTGAAAATCTCCACCTCTATCGCTCACTCAAAGGTGAAGTGCCTGAGGGCTATTATACAACACCACTTGACCAAGCTGCTGTAGCTAAAGAAGGTTCTGATGTTTCTATCATCGCCTATGGTGGTACTGTACCACTTGCACTCAAAGCTGCTGAACAGCTTGAAAAAGAAGGAATCAAGGCAGAAGTCCTTGACCTGCGCACTGTTGCTCCTCTTGACATCGCTTCTATCGGTAAAACTGTTGAAAAGACCGGTCGTGTCGTAGTCGTTCAGGAAGCCCAACGTACTGCTGGTATTGCGGCAAATGTTATGGCTGAAATTTCAGAACGTTTTGTTTTGAGCCTCAAAGCGCCTATTGGTCGTGTCACTGGTCCAGACTCAATCTTCCCATTTGCTCAAGCTGAAAATGATTGGGCGGTTAAAGCAGAAGATATTGTGAATAAAGTTAAAGAGGTGGTTGATTATGACTGAGATTTTTAAAATGCCTGATATTGGTGAAGGAATGCACGAAGGCGACATCGCTAACTGGCTGGTTAAAGTCGGAGATGTGGTCAAAGAAGATGATCCAATCGCTGAAGTACAAAACGACAAACTCATGCAAGAAATCTTGTCTCCTTACTCTGGCACTGTCACTAAACTTTTTGTTGAAGCAGGGACAACTGTTGAAGTTGATGCCCCTTTGGTTGAATTTGACGGTGATGGAACTGGTGGAGCAACAGAAACTACTCCTGCGCCAGCTGTAGCTGAAGCTCCTGCTGGTGATGTTCAAATCTTCACTATGCCTGACATAGGTGAAGGAATGCACGAAGGTGATATCGCTAATTGGTTGGTTAAAGTTGGAGATGTAATCAAAGAAGATGACCCAGTTGCTGAAGTACAAAATGATAAACTCATGCAAGAAATTTTATCACCTTACTCTGGCACGGTCACTAAACTTTTTGTTGAAGCAGGGACGACTGTTGAAGTTGGTGCTCCTTTAATCGAGTACAACGGAAATGGCTCTTCTGCCACTCCAGCTACAGCAACATCAAGCCCTGCTCCTGTTGCTGTTGAAGCTACTTCTGCAGCTGCTGCTTCCGCTGGCAATGCACCTTTAACTAAAACAACTTCTGCTGGTCGTGTCCTCGCTATGCCATCTGTACGTCATTATGCGCGTAAAGCTGGTATTGATTTAACACTTGTACCTGCTACTGGTCGGCATGGTCATACAACACTTGCTGATGTCAAAGCTTTTGAATCTGGTAAAGTTGCTCCTCTTGCAGCACCTAGCACTCCAGAAGCGCCTGCTGCGCCTAGCGCACCTAAAGTAGATGTGCCTAAAGCTCCTGCTGTTAAAGCGGGGGCAACAGACGAACGTGTTGCGATGAATCCAACACGTAAAGTTGTCTCTAAAGTCATGACTGCACAACATACTCATATTCCACCTGTTACAAACTTTGACCAAGTTGAAGTTTCAAAACTCGTGAAACATCGTGCTGGATTTAAAGATATTGCCGCAAAACAAGAGATCAAACTCACTTATCTTGCTTATGTTGCAAAAGCGCTTGCTACGACAGCTCATAAATTCCCAGACATCAATGCTTCTGTGGACTACGAAAAACAAGAAATTGTTTACCATGAACATGTCAATGTAGGTATTGCGGTCAACGCACCTACGGGCTTGTACGTACCAGTCATCCATGAAGCTGAAAACAAATCAATTCTTGAAATCGCCAAAGAAATCGCAGAATTGGCAGCAGCAACTCGTGATGGTTCATTGAAACCTGCACAAATGCAAGGTTCTACGATTACGATTTCTAACATCGGTTCTGCTCGCGGAAGTTGGTTTACACCAATTATCAACGGTTCTGATGTGGTCATCTTAGGACTTGGTTCAATTGTTAAAGAACCTATCGTGAACGCTGAAGGTGAAATTGTAGTTGGTCAAAACATGAAGTTGTCAATGACTTATGACCACCGTTTGATTGATGGTATGTTGGGTCAAACTTCATTGAACTACTTGAAGTCACTTTTGGCTGATCCTGAGTTCATGCTGATGGAAATCTAATTGGAGTTACAACTTTCGCTATTTTGACAAAGTTGTAAATTATATTTTATCAAAGCAAGTGCGTGCTATCTCCCTTACCTCTTAGGTAGGGGATAAAGCAGCACTATGCTTCTCGACTTTCGTCCGACTGCCCTAGGGCCTAAGTGCTAAAGCACTTAGGCTTCTGGGACAGGGTGACCTCATATCGAAGATGTGAGGTTATACCCTAAATTCAGTGGTGAGTTGCCCTTTTATCAGTCGCATTGCCTTTTGCTCTTGCTGCTTTAGCAGCTAAGCAAACGGACAGCGTAGCGTAGTGAAGATAGCGACTAGAAAAAATGGACAAATGTTTTATGAAATTCCCACTGAATAAGTCTTGACTTCATCGTCTGTCAGTAATGACAGAGATTGAATTTTGTATATTGACAGTTTTTGATCAGTATACAAAATATATTCAAAGGAGAATAAAAATGGTTGTTGGTGCACAAGCAACAGAAGTTGATTTGGTTGTTATTGGTTCAGGCCCTGGTGGTTATGTTGCTGCCATTCGTGCTGCTGAATTAGGCAAAAAAGTTACAATTATTGAGAAAGATAATGTTGGTGGGGTTTGTTTGAACATTGGATGTATCCCATCAAAAGCCTTGATTAATGTGGGTCACCACTATCAAGAGTCTTTGGAAGAACAAAAAGGTGAAAACCCTTTTGGACTTTCAGTTAAAAATGTTGAACTTGACTGGTCTGCTGCGCAAAAGTGGAAAGACGAAAAAGTTGTTAATCAATTAACTGGTGGCGTTAAAATGTTGTTGAAAAAACACAAAATTGACGTTATCAAAGGAACTGCTGAATTTGTAGACAATAATACAATTAATGTTGAACAAGAAGATGGTTTCCAACTCTTACAGTTTAACGATGTGATTATCGCTACAGGTTCACGTCCTATTGAAATTCCTCCTTTCCCATTTGGTGGTCGTATTATTGACTCTACTGGTGCGCTCTCACTTCCTGAAGTACCTAAACATCTGATTATTGTTGGTGGTGGTGTTATCGGATCTGAGCTTGGTGGTGCTTATCGGATGCTCGGCTCTAAAATCACGATTGTTGAAGGACTTGACCATATCTTAAACGGTTTTGATAAAGAGATGTCTGACATCATCGCAAATCGCGTGAAGTCTGCTGGTTCTGAAATCTTTACATCAGCAATGGCAAAATCTGCTGTTCAAACAGACAAAGATGTAACTTTGACTTTTGAAGTTGATGGTAAAGAACAAACGGTTACTGGTGACTACTTGCTGGTTTCTGTTGGTCGTCGTCCAAACACAGACTTGATTGGATTGAATAACACTGATGTAAAATTGACTGACCGCGGTTTGATTGAAGTTGACGACTCTTACGCTACAAATGTTCCTCATATCTATGCTATTGGCGATGTGGTTCCTGGACCTATGCTTGCCCACAAAGCCTCATTCCAAGCTAAAGTTGCTGCTGCTGCAATTGCAGGAGCCGAAGATGATGTGGATTTGCACGTTGCTTTGCCAGCCGTAGCTTATACTACAACTGAGCTTGCCACAGTTGGTGAAACACCTGATTCTGTTAAAGAGCGTAAAGATGTCAAGATTTCAAAATTCCCATTTGCTGCAAATGGTCGTGCGATTTCTATGAATGATACCACAGGTTTCTTACGTTTGATTACTGAAACTAAAGAAGGAGCCATTATTGGTGCTCAAATTGTTGGTCCTGGTGCATCTGACTTGATTTCTGGTCTTTCTCTCGCTATTGAGAATGGATTGACTTCTAAAGACATCTCACTCACTATCCAACCTCACCCAACTCTTGGTGAAGCAATCATGGATACTGCTGAATTGGCTGATGGATTGCCAATTCACGTTTAACCTAGCTAGTGCGTGCTAATTCTGCCACCAATGAAGCAATCACTTCAATCATTAAAAAATCGCTGACAGAAATTCTGTCAGCGATTTTTTGTGCAATTATAATGTTATAATTGCATCAAAGTATTGACGAGTTTCATCGTAAAGATGATGTGTAATCATGATAACCGTTAAATCTGGATTTTGCAAAATATTCCGTTCAACGATAAGCGCTGTAGTTTTGTCAAGATTTGCTGTACTTTCATCCATAAGAAGAATTGGTTTATTCGCTAACAACTCACGAGCAATTGAAATCCTTGCTTGCTGTCCTCCGGACAAATTATTATCAAACCTGATATTCCTCTTATCACTGACAAGCTCTGTAGCACAAGTGCTTGTCAGTACTGACAGAAATTGAGTGGGCGAAATTTTACGTCCCAATGTCAAGTTTTCCTCTACAGATTCATGGAATAAATAGGGAAATTGTGAAATGTTGCTGATGATACTTGGCAATAACTTAGGATTGATTTGACGGAAACTTTCTCCATCTAGTGAGATTTCTCCTTGATAGTCCTGTATATTTCCCAGTAAGAGCTGAATAAGTGTTGATTTTCCTGAGCCGCTCTCACCTATTAGGGCATATTTTTTACCTTTTTTAATAGTAAAATCTGGATAAGAAATTTCTTGCTGAGCAAATTTTACTGACAAATGTTGGACAGATAATCTGTCAGTAAATTTGATCTTTCTGTCAGTACTGACAGAATTTATTTTTGGATATTTATCCATTAGTCTTGCTGTAGCTTTCAATGTGATGATATTATTCGCTGCACTTTTTGAATAATTTGTGATAATTCCTGCAAGATTACCCACAGAAAAGATGACACCAACGGTAATTTGATGATGAATAATCAAAATTGCCGCTACCAACAATATCACTCCTTGAAATATCAGACCCACAAAACCTAGTGAATAAATCATGTAAGCTTGCACCAAAGTTAATTTTATTTTTACATTTTTCAGTTGCTCAAACGCTGTCATAATTTTTTGTTTAAAGTAGTCCAAACGGTTATTCTGATACAGTATACTAAAACCTTTTAAATAATCAGTTGACGTTGCCAACGCTTGATTTGCTCTTTCTGAAACTTGCATAGTGCTTTTTGAGATTAACGCTTCAAAAATTTTGGGCAAATAGAACAATATAAAAGCTGCCAAGATCATCGTTACAAGTAATATCCAGTGGAACAAGATGACTGCAATGCCTGAGAAAATCATCATCACAATAGCTTCATAAGCAAAATAGATTTGTTGAAAACCATTATCATAGAGGAGTGTCATATCATTGTTTAACCAAGAATTATAATCTTCTGTACTATTTTTATTAAACTCAACGTAACTCATCTGAGTAAGAGGCTGCAAAATCGCTGCTCGGATGGCATTTAACTCCAATTGCAATACACGCTCCTTAAGAAAATCGCGTGCAATACAAGTCAAACTATCAAGCAACCAGACAAATACAAGAACTCCCAACCAAAACATGACTTTCCGCAAATTCATCGCAACTAGCGAATTAAGTAATTTTGCCAATAAAACAGAACTTAAAACCGTTAAAAACGCATCCATAGTGATGGCCAAAAATGCTAATAAGTTCTCCTTTTTAAATTTTTTCATGTAAATAATCATCTTATACCTCCAATGAGATGATTTTAGCATGGATTTTTTGATAAATTAAAATCGTCACTTATTTGTGACGATTTTCTGAAATGATGCTGCGAAGGTAAGCTGCAGGCTTTGGATAATCTAAATTTTCATACATCACGGCTAGTTTCTCTAAAATCTCTGCTCCACGAACTTCATCATCTAATTTGAGATAATACATCCCTTCGACACTTTTATACTCTTTACGTGTATAAACGTCAATCACAGGATTTTCAATTAACTTCCGATAAATCTTGAGTAGCTCGAACGCTCGTTTTTTATCTTCTTTGGCGATAAAGTACTGTGTACTATTGCGTATTGCCATGATAACTTTAGCTTTATTATCCGGATTTCTTTGGTAAAACTTTGTCCTGTGGTAAAGCTCTAACGCAAATTCGTAAACGAGGTTTTCCGACAAAAAATAGAAAGTATAGATGAACAACATCACTTCTTTGTTCCCCCATTCAAGAATCGAAAATAGATAGTCTGCAAGCTGTGACACTTCATCTTCAGTCAACTGATAGTCCGACTGGTGATAAGCAAGCACCGCTTTTGCACCTAGAGCATACCACAAATCCTGCTCTTTTTGTGTATCTTTATAGCGTTTTTTGAGATTTTGATAAAATTTTACAAGGGCATCCCAATCACCAGTTTCTTCTAAAAAATTCATCCGCTCAAACAATTCATCTTCTTTTAACATCTCAAAATTTCTCACATGGGAAAGATATTCTTCAAAAGAAAGACCAAGATTTTCGAGTATCGCCACAAGATTTTGTAGCGTGATATCTGATTGTCCAAGCTCGAATCTTGAAAGCTGTTGTTTTGAAATGACTTGACCTGCAACTTTTGATAAAGAAAAGTTCCTTAATTCGCGAAGCTCACGAAAAGTTTTTCCCCAATTTTCACTCGCCATTTCTTCCTCATTTCATAATATCGGCCCAATTTCCCATACCATCTAAAAATTTCTTTGCTTTGAGGTGAATACCAACATACTCATCATAAAGACCATCAATGAACTGACGGATTTTTTGTTTCATTTCTGGTTTGATAGAGATTTTTTTAAGCTCATCGAGAGAAATCTCCTGAAAAAGATTGCAGAGATAGATCACATTTGGGTCAAGATGACTTCGTCTCAAATCTTCATCAAAATGTTTCGGACACAAGCAACCACTAAATTTGTAGGAAAAATCAAAAGGTCCAGCTGTCGTGTGACAAAAAGCACACTCCGCAAAATTGAGCGAAACACCAAAACGATTAAGCACCTGTAATTCAAAAATATTGGTAATAATTTCCATATCAAAACCTTCATCAAGCAATTCCAAAGCACGGATCAAAAAAGAAAATAAAGCCGGATCATAGTGGTTGTCAGCAATCGCACTATCTGCAAGACTGATGATATAAGAGGCATGAGCATTGACAAAAATGTCCTCAATGATATGTTTGTAAGTCACCGTTTCGCTAACATCATCAATAAAACTAAAGCCTTCATCATTGATTGTCGCCACAAGGACTGATGAAGTGAAGTTTTGCAATCCACTTGCATATTTTGATTTACCAAAGTTTTTTATAAAAAACATTCGTTTACCAAACGACTCAGTAAAAATTTTTACAAGCTTATCTTTTTCTTTGTAATTTTGACTATAAAGAATCAGTCCACGTGTTTCAACATCCCGCATCATCTCTCCTTTCACCTACTTTTTATTTAATTATAGCAAGATATGAGCAACACCGTCAAGAAGCGTAGAGAAATGCCAGTTGGCTCTTTGTGCTTTGCCTTTTACTCTTACCAGTTCTCTTGCCAGCTTTGCTGGATTGCGATTTGAACTCCCGACTTCAGTCGGTTGCCACTGCGACTAGGTGCCTTAGCACCATAGTGAGCATGGACAGCGAGGCAACGAAATTGCGGAGATAGTGAAATCGATAGCGGAGCGAAGTGAAGATGCAAGCTTTAGCAGCTAAGCAAACAGACAACGGAGCGACAAGGTCGCGTAGATCTACTCGTAGAGCAGGTTCCATTTTTTCTTTTCTCCTAGCTTCCGATGCTGCGAACTTGGTTATGCCAAAACGTGAGCATGATTTGCAAGAAATGATGAAAAATAAGTTAGTGCTTTCCGCTTCTTTTAATTGAACTGGACTCAAAAAATACTGACAGAATTCTGTCAGCATTCATTTTTCTGTCATTAATTTTACTAACTCTTCTTTTATACGATTACGAAGCTCATCATGGTTCTCTGGCTGGTAAGCTGTATCTTCATTATACCAATTTGCTTCATCATAGAGCCACACTGGTTTTGCTCGGCGACTCGGCTCTTCCCAATCATAGCGCGGAAAAATATGCGCATGGAGAAATTGGTCAGAATTTCCCAAAACATCATAATTCACGCGCAATGGCTTACAAGCTGCAATAATTGCATCGCCAAGTAAAGCCATATCGGAAAGAAACTGTGTGCGCTCAACTAAAGGAAGTTCATTCAGTTGAAAAATCTCATGTTTGGGCAACAATACACAATAACCTGGCAAAAATTGCACATCACCAAATACAGCAAATCCTGCTTTCATTTCTACCATTACCATTGGATTTGTACCATTTTTCGCAGATAAAATCCGATTTTCATACCATTCCATTTTTTACCATCCTGTCAGTATGCTGACCAAATGTCTAAGCGCTGACGAATTGCTGTAAGCCTCGTTGTCAACGCCAGAATTCTAGACCGCTGTAACCTCATATTTCTAATATTGTCTAATTTCTAAAAATTCCTTTTAGAAATTACTCTGCTACGATACGTTGTCGATATACACGGGTATCCCTAGAACATTTGTCCTCTATTCGTAAGTCAGCAGAGCTGACAACGATAGAGGCATTCGCTCTATCTCCGCTTTACTCTGTCTCCGATTTCAGCCACTAGGTGAAACAACTAGCATATCCATTGCTACTTTAGCGCAAACGGCTGTCTATCTTATAAAGTGGCAAGTTCAAATCGCAATTTGCTGAAGCAGCAAGAGTAAAAGGTAAAGTCGCTAGTCATAGTATAATGCGAAATCGTGCAGTGACAGCCTTTTAGCTGCGTTTATCAGAAACATACTCTGTCAAACGTGATATCGCAAGTTCGATCACATCCATTGATGCCGCATAAGAAAGCCTTACAAACCCTTCACCATACTGACCAAAACTAATCCCAGGGATAATAGCAACAGATTTATTTTGCGCAAAATCAACACAAAATTCAAATGAATTTTGATTCAAATCATCAGGAATTTTAGCGAAAATATAAAATGCACCATCAGGTTTGATGATTTTAAAACCAAGTTTACTCATCTTCTCAATGATAAAATCACGACGTTTCAAATATTCTTTTTTCATCGGCTCTGCATCATTTGCCCCATTTTTAAGCGCCTCAATCGCAGCAAACTGAGATTGTGTACTCGCTGATGTAACCAAATACTGATGAGTCTTGATGATTTGCGCTGTCAGCAATGACGGAGCAAAAATCAGTCCAATCCGCCATCCTGTCATCGCGTGAGATTTAGATAAACCATTCAATACAATCGTTTGTGAAGGAGCATATTGTGCAATTGAAACATGAGATTGTCCGGTATAATTTAGTTCACTATAAACTTCGTCAGCAATGACAAAGACTTCATGATGTTTGACCACCTCTGCAAGTTGTTGAATTTGTTCCTGAGTATAGGTCACCCCTGTCGGATTTGCAGGATAATTCAAAATAATTGCTTTTACTTTTCCAGCATGTTCTACAAGCGCAGATTCAAGCATTTCAGGCGTCAAAACGAAATCATTTGTCGTGGTATCAATTTCAACCAAAGTTCCACCAGCCAGTGTAATTAAAGGCTCATAACCAGGATACGCCGGCGCAGGTATCAACACCTCATCACCAGCCACCAAAATTGAAAGTAAAGTTGCAGAAATTGCTTCTGTAACCCCAACTGTAACCAAAATTTCATTGTCTGGACTAAAAGTCAAACCATACTTTTGAGCCATAAAGTCACTAGCGGCTTGTCTTAATTCAGGCAAACCAGCCATTCCAGTATAATGGCTCTGATTCGCTGTAATCGCCGCAATACCAGCCTGTTTCACATGTTCAGGTGTATAAAAATCAGGCTCACCCAAAGTTAATTTTACAATTCCTGGAATACTAGAAACTTGTTGGTCAAACTGACGAATCATCGAAACTGCAATTTTATCTAAATTGGGGTTAAATCTATTTGTTAAATCCATAACGCTTCCTTCACTCTTCCCTGTCAGCACACTGACAGAAGTCTTTTTCAGTATTATACACTTTTTTCAGACAATTTTCATTTGAAAAGAAAGCTGTCAGCACACTGACAGCGCTTTAATCCATTCTATGATATGCAGAATATACATTACTCCGGTTTCTTGCTAAACCAAAGATACGTTCCGTAGATACAATTTAATAGCATCGTAATCTGCAAAACGAACATTCCTAACGCAGAGCTACCACCATGTATTCCAGAATTCCAATTATTAAACCAAATGATAACATTGATAGAATCAATCAAAATCCATCCCAACCATTGTGAACGATAGCCATAAGTCATTAATATCATAGACAATATTCCTAGAGGCAAAAGCGTTGCATCTAGAAAAATTTGCTGCCCATGAAGTCCATGAGAAGTAGCCAAAACAATTCCATAAATCACTACAAAGGCTAAAATAGCAAGACTTGCAATCTTAGCTGTTATCTTCCGAGGAGCTACCTCACCAGAGCCTCCCTCAAAATCATCCAAATTTTTCTGCCAAAAGTAAATCCCTACAAATTGCATGATCAAATAAAAAGTCTGACTAAAAATATCACCAATCAAATGACTTTGTAATGCTATAATCCACCAAAAAATCGTTCCAATTGTCCCCCAAAGATAATTAGTCAATCGTCCTCTATTCATCAAAATAAGATTCAGAATCGTAAATATCCCAACGACCAACGACAGATTACTAATCAAATCAAATGCATCAGTTGCAATATAGGCTGCCACTTGCGCAACAAGCATCACTAAAAGCATTATATAGTCAAAGAAACGTAAGGTGATAAGTTCACGAATCACATTTTTAGGTGAAAAAGTTTGTGATAATCCCCTAGTAAAAACGTTCATATTTTCTCCATATTCTCATTAAAAGAATTCTTAATTAAAATTTATTAAACTTTTGGAAAAATTATATCACAGAAAATTTATAAGTGCAATATTCAAAAGAATACTTACTAAAAATAAAAACAAGCGTCTTAATGACGCTTATTTTTATTTTCTATGCCCCCTGTAGGACTCGAACCTACGACCCATAGATTAAGAGTCTACTGCTCTACCAACTGAGCTAAGGAGGCGATTTCTTAATACGTAAGCCCAAAACTTACTTCACTATTGTACGCTTTTTCACCGAAAAATGCAAGAATTTTTATACAAAACCAATAACTTTCATTTTTTACTTATTCACTGTTAACAAAAGTTATTACTAATTGTTATAATCCCTTCTTAGATAAATATGGTAAGATAATCTTGTCCATGATTTCGCTATCATACGAATGAGATAGCCAAACAAAAACAGCTTTTTAGAAAAAGTATGTTTTTACAATGGTATAATAACCTGAGCATACCCACCAATTTTATTGAGTGGGTTGTTTTTTTATCAAATCCATGCCAAACTCCTCCAGTTACCTTTTATGCAAGTGAAGTACATAACTAAATATACAAAAAAACACTGATTGAATGCCGTATGCTCCCTCGTGTATTGAACCCGCTAAAACGCCAGGTGGGTGTTCTCGCTTCAAGTCAGCTTCCCCTACTTTCGTTCGAGGTATTACGCTACCGAATGTCTCATGAACCCCTATGCAATACAAATATAGTCGGTCAAAAAAATGAAAGAGCTCGCACATTCCAGTGCTTTTCTATGTTTCTATATTATCATTTTCACCTAAATTTTTCAAGTGGAAACGGTTAACTTCTATAGCTTACAAAAACAAAAATCCCTCAATCAACGTGAGGGAAAATTTGAGTAATTTTATGATTTAGCGTATTTTTTGACTACTGTTTCAATCTCAGAAATAAGCTTTTCATCAGTCAAATCCGTTACTTTTTTTATAACTTCTTCTAAATCAGAAGATTTAAGCATTGATTGTAACTCTACTGCTTGACTATCACTATCATCAATATAGGAAAATATTTTACCCACAACATCTAAATGTGCAACATAACTGAGTCCTCGATTTTTGAGTTCACGGATTGGACGAATGAAGCGTTCATCATAACCCAACTTACGAATCGGTGTCCGTCCAACACGAGTCACTTCATCAATAATTTGTGTATTTCCAAAACGAGAAATAATAGTTTCATGATATTTCACAAGGTCATCTTCTTTAAAATCCCATTTGGCAAGGAGAAGTGCGCGAGTTTCCGCTTGAACAGCTTTCAAAGCATTAAGCACTTCTTCATGCTGTAAAGCCTCAAGAATCGTCTTATAACCATAATAAGCACCATTATAAGCTACTGTCGCATGACCTGAGTTTACAGAGAAAAGTTTACGTTCAATGAAAGGTTCAAGATTATTGGCATAATGCACTCCTTCAAGTTTAAAGCTTGTATTTTTCAACTGACTTTCATCAATGACCCATTCATGGAATGGCTCAACCACAACATAAAGAACATCATCGTGCTTTTGATTTGGTACAATACGATCAACCGCAGCATTAGGAAATCCAATAAACTCAGCCACATAAGCTTTGTCTTCATCAGTCAAAAACGGTGTCACTTTTTCAAGTAAAAACTCTGAACCACCAATCATATTTTCACAAGCAATAAAATCAAGTGGTTTCTTAACTCCATTTATACGGCGTGTTTGAATTCCCTTTGCACAAAGTTCAGCAATAAAAGGCAAAATATTCGGACCGATTGCTGTTGTGACAACATCAGCTTCTGCAATTGCAGCAACAACTTCGTCAGGGCTTTGTCCATTATTAATCCCATTAACACCAGAAATTTCAATTGTCGTATGCTCTTCGTTAGCCAGTTCAATTGTGTATTCATGACGAGCGTTCAATTCATCAATAATTGTTGCATTCACGTCAACAAAGGAAATTTCAAAACCATTTTGACTAAGAATTTCTCCGATAAATCCGCGACCAATATTACCTGCTCCAAAATGTACTGCTTTTTTCATGTTCTTTTATTCTCCTTAAAGTATGAAACTAAATATATCCAAAGCCGTTAATGTATTAGATCACAGAAGTAAAATACAGCTGATTCGGTTTCTAGATAAGGTTTCAATAAATTTATAGATGCTCTATATTTCCAATTGTAAGCTTTTACATTTTCAGTGTAAATAAAAAATATGGCACAGTTCAATGTGTCATATTTTTAAATTTATTCTTATATTTGCTGGACTACAGCCCTCTTTACTTGTGAATTTAGCCATTTGCCACCGCAACTTAAACACTGTAGCAAATCCGAGGTTGCGAAAATAGAGCAAATGGACATCCGTAATATAGATTTCAACGCGGGATTAGTATGTTAATCAGCAAAATAACCGACAACTTCCTCAACTGTTTGTGCATCTGCCAGCTTTACAACATTGTCAACGTCTGCACAAAAAATTGAAATTTTTTGAATTAAGTCAAGATGTTCGTTGCCTACACCAGCAATTCCAAAAAGTACTGTAGCTACTTTTGGTTCTTCTTCTGTGCCAAAGTTTACACCACGTGGTACTTGAACAATTGAAATCCCTGTTTTAAGTACTTCTTTTTTAGCTTCATCTGTACCATGAGGGATTGCAATAAAGTTTCCCATGTAAACAGATAACTCTTCATTTCTCTTGAGCATTGCAGGAATATAGTCAGGTGTGACATGGCCTCCTGCTACAAGTAGATCACCACAAAATTCTATGGCTTCTTCTTTCGTTGCAAAATTTTGATTAAGTTTAATCAGATTTTTTTGAATTTCCATTTTTTAGTGTGTAAATCTTCTTCTTAGCTATGAAAGAAGCTAAGGAAAGAATTTATCTTCCTTTCTTCATTTATGAAGTTTACTAAATGTTTACACTAGTGTAAACTTATTCTCCATATTTTCTTATTGATTCTGTAATAATTTGTCTTAAAAGCTCACTAACAATAGCGTAATTTCCTGAGTCATAGATTGTTGTGTAAAGTTTATTTTCAATAATTGAACTTGAAATTTTCCCCAAAAGATAAGCAACATAATCTGGCACTTCTGGTGGAGCAAGTAGAAGTAATATACGCTTAATCTTGAGTGGTTTTCGATTCATTGCAATGACTTCAACTTCTTGACTCAAGTCAAAAATTCTAAATAAAGGAGCAGCAACTGATGGGTGAACACCGTGAAGTAACGCCATTTTTGTATCTGGAATTGCCAAATGTGTTTCTTCGAATCTTTTTTCCAGTAACTTTGCAAGTTCTTTCTGATTATCTTCGTTTACAGTGCTGACAACTTTATTGACAACATCTGTCAGTACTGACAGATTTGTGATATGAGTCACTTTGAAATCTGTCAGTATAGCCTGCCCTGTACTAAACATCTGGTTGAGATTGATAAAGTTCTTTTGATTTTCATCAGTACTGACAGCTCTTGAACCTTGCTGAATTGTCCGTAATTTATGTCGAATATCATCCAAATTTTTTTGTTCTAATGTTCGACTGACGTAAATATAATCAAGTTCTTTTTCCGTTGTAAAAATGACATCATACAGATTTTTATCAAACTTTGTTGAACTTTGAATCAAGTCAATTTTCTTTAAAAATGGAAAGTTTTTTCTCAAACTACTCATTAAAAATTCACAAGAAATACGTCCTCGACTACTTACAAGTGCAGCTCTGAGTGGTAAAACAAGGTCGCTTCGCTCCAATGTGGCAACAAAATGTAAAGTCACAAACGCAAATTCCATTTCAGAAAAACGTTTGGCAAAAACTTGTGTCAGTGCCGTTTGCACAACTTGAAAAATTTTCTCATTATCAGATTCAATCTTTTTAACAAAGTCATTTTGTTTTTCTGAGAAAAGCGTAGGCAACACATCAGACTCTTTCAAATGGGCATAAAGCAAGCCATATAACCTATCATCCTTGCTAAACTCAATCTCAAGCTGTTGCGAAACTTGCTCAATAAGTTGCCTAATTTTATAAGAAAAATCAGTATCAAACTTCTCCATAAAGAGAATTTCACGTCCGAAACCAAAATAGAGTACATCATAGACCGCCGCCAAATAAGTAATTTCAGCAATTGTAAAGTTGTTTACAGATAATTTGGTCAACAATTGGTTTACAAAGTTAAGAGAACGTTTACTTGGTCGTCTAACGCTAGAAGTATCAACAAATCGTTGCTTATCCAGTCTTAGCAATACTGCTGTCAAAAAAAATTGCATCAATACACGAACTTTATCTGTCATTGACTCTTGTAAATCCATTGCTTCAAAAGCCGTTTGTGCTTGACTAAATTTTTCTAAATCCAAGAAAGCTAAAACCTTATTCTCAGCAAAATTTCCAGAAATTGCATCGTGAATTGAACATGAATTGTAGATACTTGCAACTAATACTGACCTAATATTTTCCTCACGTCCTTTGATGCTCAGCCCTTGCTCACGTTCCAGCATCAGCTCATTCTCAAGCAAAGTCTGTTCAATCTGACGCAAATCACTTGTTGCTGTTGGTTGACTTACACCAAAACTCTCCGTTATGGAGGCAATTGAGGCCCTATCCTCAATCAATAGCATCAATTCACCATGAAGACGCTCTACTGACGAATATTCGACTAATTCACGCGCCTCTGTCAGCAACTTGAGATTTCCTGTCAGTAAGTATCCATCACCAGAAGTCCGTAAACTCACACCTTGAGGTAAGGATTGCTGTAGCTTATCTAAATCACGATAAAGCGTTCTTCGGCTTGTTCCCGTTAGCTCTAACATTTCAGAAATCGTGAGTGTCCCACTTTTTAAAAATTCATGAATTAATTTTTGCTCACGACTTGTAATAAGCATAACAGCGCTCCTTCCTCATTTATATTTATCAAAACAAGTGCGTGCTAATACTCCGACCTCTTAGGTCGGAGATAAAGCAGCACTAAGCTTTGAATTTTGTCCGACTAGATTCAGTGGCGAGTTGAAACTCCCACTGAATAAGTCTTGACTTCATTATATTTTATCATTTCCAAGAGCGATTTTTCCTGATAAAAACCTGTCAGTACTGACAACACTTTTTAATGATTCATTTATTCATTCGTTTAACCATGTTCAAATATTCAGGTGTTGTAATTAGGCTCTCTACTGAAAGATGTTGCGCATTTGGTGCTTTTGATTTCGCTGTGTCTGTAAATTCTTGAGTCGTTACAATCATGATATTTGAAGCATTAAAAGCTCCAAGACCAATAAACTCAACATCTGACACTGGAATTTTTACACCATGATTATGGAAAATCGCTTGAATTGTCTCTTTACCCATCGTACTAGACCCTGTATGCGCACTATCATGAGCAAAAACCACTTCATCAATTTGATTTAGATCAATTTCATCATCATTCGAAGTTTCAACACTGACAGGAGTTGCAATAATTTCGTCAGCACCTGTTAATGTATTGATAATTTCATCATACTTAGGTGAATTTAAGAAATTAGCAACAGAATAACGAATCGATTCTGGAGCCATTGTAGCAGCCCGAGGAGCTAACTCTTCCTGAGTAACAACAATCGTATCAGAGCCTGCTTTAAGGTTTGCAATAGCAACATTTGTCACATCTTGAGTTAATCCTGCTTTTTTGGCTTTATTACGCAAGATAGAAGCCCCCATCGCAGACGATCCCATCCCAGCGTCACAAGCAAAGATAATATGTTTTACATTCGAGAAATCTACTGACGTAGCTACAGACGAAGTATTTTGACCTTTTGATACAGCCTTGTCAGCGGCTACACCAGCTTTAGCCTCAGTAAACGCTGTGTCATCCACCATAGACTTATCACGTCTTAAAATTATAGCAGCTACAATGAAAGATACCGCAGCAGCTACAAGAACGGCAATCAAAATCTTGACAAAGTTCATAATACCACCTGCAGCAGGAGAAGAACCTTGCGCGAAGATAGCAATAATCGAACCAGGCGCAGCTGGAGCTACAAGACCTGTGTTCAAAATATTGTTCATAAATGTGCCAGATACACCACCAGCCATAACAGCAAGGAACAGTGCAGGTTTCATCATAACATATGGGAAATAAATTTCATGGATACCACCAATAAATTGAATAATGATAGCACCAGGAGCTGTCGCTTTCGCAGTACCTTTACCGAATAACCAGAAAGCAATCAAAATACCAAGCCCAGGACCAGGATTAGCTTCCAAAAGGAAAAGAATTGATTTACCCGCAGTCTTTGCTTGATCAAGACCAAGGGGTGTCAAAATACCATGATTAATAGCATTATTAAGAAACAAGATTTTAGCTGGCTCAATAAATAAATTAGCCAATGGAATCAAGTGAGCATTAATCAATGCTTGCACACCATCATGAGCAATATTTGTAAAGAAATCAACGAATGGTTCAACTACTTTATAAGAAATGATTGCAAGAAATAATCCCATAAAACCAGCAGAAAAGTTATTAACTAACATTTCCAAACCTGTTTTAATATGAGGTTGTACCCAATTATCAAATTTCTTTTGTAACCATCCACCAAGAGGACCTACAACCATAGCTCCTAAAATCATAGGAATTCCAGGTCCAACTTCTGCTGCAACAAAACATCCCATTGCACCAATAGCACCTACAACACCTCCGCGTTCGCTACCGTAAACATTTTTACCACCAGTATACGCGATAAGTAGAGGAATCATATAACCCAACATTGGGCCAATAACATTTGAAATTTCTTTCGTAAAACCTACAGAATGTGGCCAAATCGCAACAATCCATCCACCAGGTGTCAAAAACAATGAGGTAATAAATCCCCAAGCAATTAATGCTGGGATATTAGGCATAACCATCATTGATAAGAAAGTACCAAAACGTTGGACTTTTACTTTCAAACTAACTTTTTCAGTCATGTTTATCTCCTTTGTATATTTCGTACAACAATAATTGTACACGTTTACATTTTTTCTGTAAATAAAAATCTTGACACGTTTTCATGTGCCAAGATTTTTTGTTAATCTTTTAACTAACAAAAAAATCGCCCTCAGGCGATTCACTTACTGCGGATGTCAGACTCGAACTGACGACATCATGATTAACAGTCATGCGCTACTACCAACTGAGCTAATCCGCAATACAACTTGGCATCGTCTATATCTCCCAGGAGACAACCTCCAAGTACTTCCAGCGCAATAGGACTTGACTTCTGTGTTCGACATGGGAACAGGTATATCTCCTATGCAATAGATACCAAATATGGGAATTCCAGGATTCGAACCTGGGACCCCTGCGTTATCAACACAGTGCTCTAACCAACTGAGCTAAACTCCCAAAATATTTATTTAAGCGGATGACGAGAATCGAACTCGCGTAGCCAGCTTGGAAGGCTGGGGTTCTACCATTAAACTACATCCGCTAATTAAAGAAATGGCGCGAGACGGAATCGAACCGCCGACACATGGAGCTTCAATCCATTGCTCTACCAACTGAGCTACCGAGCCCTAATAAATTGCGGGAATAGGATTTGAACCTATGACCTTCGGGTTATGAGCCCGACGAGCTACCTAGCTGCTCCATCCCGCGATAATATAAAAAGGAGGATGTGGGATTCGAACCCACGCACGCTTTTACACGCCTGACGGTTTTCAAGACCGTTCCCTTCAGCCGGACTTGGGTAATCCTCCAAATATAGTCCGTACGGGATTCGAACCCGTGTTACCGCCGTGAAAAGGCGGTGTCTTAACCCCTTGACCAACGGACCATATATTGTTGTCCTGCCTCAAACAGTACTTTTCCATTATACACTATTTATATTTTTTGTCAAGAATAAACTATGTTATTCTTTTGAAAACACTATGAATAACGCCTTTTAGAAAGCTACCGCTTCAAACGACAACTATTTAATTATATCAGATTTATATTTTTTGTCAAGAATAAACTCAACCAGAAAAAAACAGCCTTATTCGGCTGTTTCATTCTCTGATTCTTTATTTTCTGGTTCAGAATTTGATGTTTCATCACCATTATAAATATTAATATTTGAGAAATCATTTTTTGCTGATAAAATTTCATCAAATGATTTTGGCTCAATACTACTTTCTTCGACTCCTTCACCTTCAGGCATTTTACCTGTGTTGAAAAGTGAAAGAATTTGTTTAGCATTAAGTGTTTCATATTTAAGCAATGCCATCGCAATTGCTTTATGTTGTTCACGATGTGCTTGAATGACTTCAACTGCTTTATCATAAGCTTCTTTCGTAATTGCACGAATTTCTTCATCAATAGCAATTGCTGTTGCTTCGGAATAAGTTTTCGTTTGACCATAGTCACGTCCAATAAACACCGCATGGTCGCCTTCATAACTAACCGTACCTAGTCTTTCAGACATTCCATACTGAGTAACCATTCCGCGAGCAATACGTGTAGCTTGTTCAAAGTCATTAGAGGCACCAGTAGTAATTTGGTTGTAGATAATTTGCTCAGCTGCGCGACCACCCATAAGTCCTGCAAGATTTTCTTTCATATCTTCCTTAGACAAGAGGAACTGATCTTCTTTGGGAAGAGCAATCATATATCCGCCAGCACGACCACGTGGAACAATTGTAACTTTATGAACTGTATTGGCATTTGAAAGAACAAGTCCAACAATGGTATGACCTGCTTCGTGGTAAGCCACTGTTTCACGTTCATGTTCTGAAATCTTCTTGTCTTTCTTCGCTGGACCTGCAATAACTCGGTCTTGAGCTTCATCAATGTCAGATGCATCAATAACTCTCTTATTACGGCGGGCAGCGACAAGAGCTGCTTCATTTAGGACATTTTCAAGGTCTGCACCAACGAAACCTGGAGTTTGTTGAGCAATAACTTTGAGGTCAACACTTGAATCAAGTGGTTTATTTTTAGCATGGACACGAAGCACAGCTTCACGACCCTTAACATCTGGAGCGCCAACAAGAACCTTACGGTCAAAACGTCCTGGACGCAACAATGCTGGGTCAAGTACATCTGAACGGTTAGTAGCTGCGATGACGATAACAGAGTTGGCATTATCTTGGAAACCATCCATCTCTACAAGAAGTTGATTCAAAGTTTGCTCACGCTCATCGTTACCACCACCAAGACCTGCGCCACGTTGACGTCCAACAGCATCAATTTCATCAATGAAGATAATTGATGGAGAGGTTTTCTTAGCATTTTCGAAAAGGTCACGTACACGTGAGGCCCCGACACCGACAAACATTTCTACGAAATCAGAACCCGAAATACTGTAAAAAGGAACTCCTGCCTCACCAGCAACTGCCTTAGCAAGCAAAGTTTTACCTGTACCTGGAGGCCCCTCAAGAAGTACACCAGCAGGAATACGAGCACCTAAATCATGATATTTCTTAGGATTTTTGAGGAAGTCTACGACTTCAACAAGCTCTTGTTTTTCTTCTTCTGAACCTGCAACATCAGCAAAACGAACTTTTGATGTCTTACCATCTTGCTGTTTGGCACGAGATTTCCCAAATGACATCGGATTGCCTGCGCCACCGCCACCACGGGAGCCCATTCCACCCATCATCAACCAGAAAACACCCACGAAAAGGAGCATAGGGATAATGTATGAAAGGATTTGAATCCACATACCGCTTGATGAAGCTTGGATAACACTTATTTTTACATCATTATCTGATGCAACGTTTTGCATATCTTTAACGATACTATCTGTCGGGATAATATACGCTTGAAATTCCTTAACTTCAGTTGTTGAATTTCCTAAAAGTGGGAAGCTCCCCGCATTGTCAACTTTTACTGGCTCTTTATATTCCCCTGTAACAGTTATCAAACTATCAGATGGCTGCATTGTGATTGTCTTAATCTTGCCATCATCGAGCTTAGTCATTAATTGTGAATAGCTGATTTTATCTACGTTTGAATGGTTATTACTGAAAAAGAAATTGAACCCGACAACAACGATAATAGCTAACATGACCCACATGAAGATATTTTTTACAAAATTTCCTTGTTTTGGTTGCTTGTTGTTATTCATTTTTTCCTTGTCTTTTTTATTTATTTATCACTGACAAAAAATCTGCCAGTAACAGTTAGATTATCTAGTTATAGCATAATTTTAGAGGGATTGCTAATAGTAAGTATTGGTCAAACAATTTTTCATACTTTAGTCTTAGTATGTATAAAATTATTTTGTGTAAACCTCTGGTTTTAGGACACCAACGTAGGGAAGGTTCCGATAATTTTCATTATAATCTAATCCAAATCCGACAACAAATTCATTTGGAATAGTGAAACCAGAATAATCTGGAGCAATCTCAACAACACGTCCTTCAGGCTTATCAAGCAAAGTAACGATTTTTACACGAGCACCACGATGTTCTAAAAGCTCTTTCAAATATTTCAAGGTACGTCCCGTATCAATAATATCCTCAACAATAAGAATATCACGGTCTTTGACAGCTGTATCAACATCTAAAATTAACTTGACTTCACCTGATGATTTTGTACCACCGTGATAGCTTGAAACAGTCATAAAATCTGTTTCAAGATGGGCATCAATGTGTTTAATCAACTCAGCCAAAAACGGAACAGAACCCCTTAAAATTCCTAGAACTAACGGATTTTTATCAGCATATTCTTTAGTCAAAATCGCGCCAAGCTCTTTGGATTTTTCGATGATTTCATCTTCTGAAACAAGCACTTTTTCAATATCTCTATCAAGCATTTTATCAAGCATGTTGCTTTTCCTCTCTTACACTGGGTTTAACCCATAATGTCCTTCCCATTTTATCATTTTTAGCACTTTTACTCAAATCAGAGCATATAACATCAACTACTGCATAAAGCTCTTTTTCAACAAAAATGAGTAAATTATCGCGCTTTTCAAGTGGAATTTTTTGCTCAATAAAATATTTTCTTAGTTTTTTATGATGGCCATTAATCAAAATCACATCACCTGGTGCTCTTTTTCTAATTACAATCTTTCCTGTTGCTGGTAAATTCACTTGCATAAAGCTATCATCATTAGGATTTTCCGTCAGTACTGACAGTTTTTTGTCAGCCTCCTGTTCTAACTCTGGATAATATTTTTCAATATAAAATTCATCTTTTGTCTTAACAAAAAGTACCGTTTTATTCAATTTCTCACGATATTGTTGAGGTCGATTGATAATATGAATCAACTCTTCAAATTTAGATTTATTCATACTCAGCTCTGGAAATTGAGCAAAATATTCTTGTAAGATAAAGTGCTGCAAGGCTTTACTCTGCTGACAAAAGTCTGTCAGTGATATTTTTTTACTGACAATATCTAGTTCTGAAATTCTGTCAGTAATAATTGACATCGCCATACTAATTTCAGATGTCAGCGATAATATTGCCTCTGTAAATTGGGGATTTTCTTTTTTTAAATTTGGGATGAGTTGATTTCGAATTCTATTTCTCAGCTGGTCTGTTCCATGATTAGTCCAATCTTCAAAAAAAACTGGTGCATCAAGTTCTATCTTTTCAAACTCTAACAATGGTCGAATGAGTTCACCCGTTGCAAATGGTTGACAATCTGATATACCTTGTAAACTTCTAAGAGGTCGTCCAGTAATTTCACGCATCAGCACTGTCTCTACTACATCTCCTTTGTGATGAGCTGTAACCACTGCTGTATAAGCATTTTCATGCATTATTTTATCAAAGAATTTATAGCGAAATTCTCGTGCATCGCGCTCTGTAAACTCTCCTGTAAACCTATCAACAAAAATAGGAACTGCTAACTTGTTACTCATCTCTCGAATAGCCCGCTCTTCATGCTCAGACTCTACTCTCACACCATGGTTAATATGAGCAATACCAAGTTTAATATCAAGTTTTTCTTGTAAATCATAGAGCCAATTAAAAAGCGTCATAGAATCTTGCCCCCCAGATAAAGCAACTAAAACCTTATCATGTCGTTCAAAATAGTGCTTCTCTCTAACTATTTTTAAAAATTTTAATTGATTGGGAGTCATTTCATCACCTCATAAATCTCGTGTGAAATTTGTTGAATTTGCTGATTAGTGGCGCCATCTGTTTCAATCACAAGCAGATATGGAGTAGAAGTAAAGATAATCGCTGCATCATGATTGTCATTGTCAGCATCTCCAATTTTATGGGCAACTGGGATATTTTTAGGCACACCAGCCTCAATTTTTATATTGTCAAATGCTGTGTCAAACAAAGCATTAAAGGCGGCTCCACCTTCATCGTATAAAGCTTCCAACATACGTCCCACCATCTGCGCAGAAGCTTCTCGTGTTTCAGGATTCCACGGACTTCCAGCAATTTGATTAATTTCTTTTTGATAATTTGGACTAAATTCTTTTGTTTCATAATAAGCAAGCAGATTACTTCCAACATTATCAGAAAGTTTTGCTGTACGGTTAATGATGTCTTGTAAAGTGTAAACTTTGTTGTCAGCAGTTTTAGGAAGATTTCCTGTTCCTGCTGGTTTATAACTTCCATAAAACGTATTTACTGATGTAGTATATAAAAGCTTATCATTCAATGATGCATAACCATCGTTAATCTGCTTTTGTGTCCAATATAAAATTGGAATTTTTGATAAACTTGCAGAATACATTTTTTCATTTTGGTTTACACCAACTGTAAAATCATCATTTAATTGTTTAACATAAATCGAATATTTTTTATTATTATATTTTTGGTCAAGTAATTTTTGAACTTGTAAAAGTTTTGGATTTTCTAAAGAGATATCTTTTAACGAAACCCAACCTTTTCTGCCATCAGCTAGAGAAATTTCATAATAAGTTCCCCAGTAAGTTTGAGCAACTTTGTCAGCTACAAATTTATGACTTCCTGTCAGTACTGACAGAATTTGTTTATCATATGTTGTTACTGGACTGTAAAACACATTGACAGTTTTTGTTGTATAGATTATCTTAGATTCATCTTTTCTAGAAATTGTGATATCCGAAATAACTAATTTTTTGTCAGCAGAAATATATTTTCCATCATTAAGTTTAAATGCTTTTCCAACCACTTCTGTAATTTTCAATTGAGTTTGAGCAAGAATTTTTCCATTAGGTTGACTCAATTTATCATCGTTGTAAACCAATAAGTCATGGTAGGCAACCGGACGTTGTGGAACTCCTTCCCAAGTTTCACTTATTATTTTTTTGTCAGCTATCACGTGATCTTTAGGTTTATCATACTTATTATCAATATTGTTTTTGAACTTGGGGAAAGCAAAAAAGCCTGGGATGAGCATTAAAATCATCACCAGGACCATACCAATATTGAGTTTATTTCTCAATTCTTGCATTTTCTAAAACCTTATCCAACATCTGATTGGCAGCTTCTAAGTCCTCTGTCAACCAATGCATATTTTTAATCCACATTGGATTTCCACCATGTAAAAATTCATAAGTACGTTGGCGTTGTCCAAATGACTCACCTGTAACATCCCACGCTAAATTTAACAACAATGAGCGTTCTTCTGCACTCAATAAAGCGCTAGTCATGCTTGTTTTCAGAATTTCTGAAATATCTGTATTTTCAAACTCACGAAAGTCAGGTACACCAACAATTGAACCACTTGCAAATTCTGCAATTACCCTTAGAGCCTCATCGTAATAATTTGTCAAACTTGCACGGACAGCAAGAAGGACTTGCATATTTGGGGTCAACACCCCATTTTCCATATGAGCAGTGACTTCACTAGCAATAATACTTGATTTAATCATTTCTAAGTTTACAGTAAGTGAACCAAGCATCTCTTGCACACGAAGAAAACCTGATAGACCAAGTTTTTCTGCTAATCGAACAGCAAGTCCAGTCACAAATTCTAGCTTAACAAAACCACGAACTTCATCTTGATGAGCTGTATGGACAAAAAATCCAGATGCTGGGAAAAATGCATTTGATTTTTCAACTGAGCCACATACAAAAAGATTTTCGTTAGGTACAAAGACATCATCCAGTATAATGAAAGCATCCATTTCATCAAAACTTCCAGATAGAGGATAATCTTTGAGTGAGAATCCTTCCTTCATTGTTGGTTTACGACATACCATTTTCACGCCTTTAGTTGCAAGAGGTAGCGAAAATGCTAAAGCAAATTTGCTGTCAACTTCGTGTAAACCGGGTAAATTAAATACCAATAGTTCATCAGCCAGAGGGGCCAGAGTGTTAACCTGTTTAGCTCCTCGAACAATTACACCATCTGAACGTTCTTCTTTAATCCATACTGCAGCAAATTCTTGACCCTCATTTAGTAATTCTGTCAACCCTTTTTGACGGTCAACCTGCGGATTTTGAATAGCATGTGAAATAAACAAGTCATGTTTTTTAACACGAGCAGCCCAATCACGCGCATTTTTCGCATAATCGCATCGACGATCTTTTCCTAGAACATCTGCATAATAATCTAAAATAGCAATTCCTGTATCAATAAAATCAGGTGTACGTCCCAAAAAACCATAAGATTCACGAGCAATTTGCTCATATATTCTACGTTTATGAGCTAAATCTTCCACAGTCACCGTAGGCATAAACAGAATTGACTTTTTTTCACCCTTTTCATCTGTGTAAAGATAAGTTTCTGGATCTTCTTCTTGAAGTTCATAATATCGCTGAACAAATTTTAACGTTCTTGAAAATACTGGCTCATTAGCCATGTCTTCAACAAGTTTTCCTGCATAGTAAACATTACGTCCGTCATTGAGATTTCCGTCTTTCGTACTCATAATTACCCCGAATTTTTCTTAAATTTTTAAAGAGACAAGTTTGATTTATTCATAATCTTTAACTCTTCTATTTTTCTAGCACTTACTTCTAAAAAAGTGCCATAGGTGCTTTTAAAATCTTTTTCAACATAAGACAAATCGACTTTTCCGTCTTCATGACGTTTAAGAATGCTTACTCCTATTAAATCTCCAACCTCTGGTTTAGGCACTCTTTTTGGAAGCTCTGACCATCGTAGTAAACCTACTCCTTTGGGAATAAAACTTTCGTCTATCTCTTTGCCCGTTATGAAAAAACTCACAAAAAGACCAAATTTTGTGATGTTTTTAATCTGACCAATCATGGTGTTACTCCACTTGCACCAATCAATGGATTTTGTGTTTCAAAAATTTTTTCGTCACTTTTTGAGTAGCCTTGACTACGTGCAAATTTTTGTAAAAAGTTAGGATCTTGCAATTTTTTTATTTCCTCACTCTTAGTCGCAACTTCTTTGGTTAATGCTTCGTGTTGTTTTATAGCTTTTTGCTCTAACCCTACCTGTGCCTGCAAATTTTGATAAGAGCGAATCAAACTCATGCTAGCAAGGCTAAAAAGCAAAATTGCAATCACTAAAATAAAGCCCAAATGCTTGCGTTTTGGTGCTGGTGCGAACTTTTCTTTATTTTTACCTTTGGTAAATTCATTATTTAACTGAATTACTTGTTTGGACATAGAAGACCTCCAGTTTAATCTTATTCACTCTCATCTACTTTGACACGAGTTTCACTTAGCAATTCATACATTTTTTCAGCATCTTCTTTACGCGTGAATTCTTTTGTTTCAAGAACTCGTACCTCAACAATTTTATTACCAAAACGAATCTCAATCATATCATTAAACTTGATATCACTAGATGATTTGGCAAGTTTTCCATTAATTTTGATTCGACCTTTATCAGCTACTTCTTTAGCAACTGGGCGACGTTTTATTAAACGTGAAACTTTCAAAAACTTATCTAATCTCATGTGATTGATTATAACATATTTCATTTTGTTTGAAAAATGCTTAAAGCTTAAATTTTCTAAGAAATCATTACTTTTGATGACTTTTTCGATAATTTTCTACTCATCACACTGATTTTGTACAATGAGGTTACAGAATTTTTCGCAACAAATAGCTGTGATATTAAAGCTAGTTTACTTTTCTTCATGACTCTCTCTAATACTAGATAAAGCTTCTACAAAATTCATAATCTCGCTCAACAAAACAACTGCATTTCTATTTTCAATTTTGAAACGGAAAGTCATTTTCCCATATTTTTCTCCAACAGATGCTTTCATCTTTGTTGCTGCTAATGCTTTAAAGTACTCCTGAGGGTCGTACATCGTATTGGCAGTTTTATCCATCGTAACTACCGCTTCAAAATTTGTCTTCTCAATTTTTTCAATTAATGCATTTTCTGAAAAATATTTTAGAAGTCCAATTTCAAGCAAGTAAGCAACTTCATCAGGATATTCACCAAAACGATCAATCATCTCATCTTGCAGTTCTTCATAAACTTTTCGTCCATCAATTTGCCGAATTCGCTTGTAAATCTCAATTTTTTGTCGCTCATCTGAAATATAATAACCTGGAATAAAAGCATCTAATGCTAGGGAAAGTTCCACATTTGTTTTGCGTCGTTGTTTTTTCGCTCCCAGTTTAGAGTGGACAGCTTCTTCTAATAACTGCGAATACAAATCAAAACCAACAGAATCAATAAATCCTGACTGTTCTGCTCCTAAAAGATTTCCTGCACCACGAATAGATAAGTCACGCATAGCTATTTTAAAGCCTGAACCTAGCTCTGTAAATCCTTTGATTGCCTCCAAACGTTTTTCAGATACCTCTGACAAAAGTTTTTCGGGTCGATACATGAAATAAGCATAAGCGACACGATTTGACCGTCCCACGCGCCCTCGAAGTTGATAAAGTTGAGAAAGGCCCATCATATCAGCATTTTCTATAAACAATGTATTGGCATTAGGAATATCAACTCCTGTTTCAATAATCGTTGTTGCTACTAAAACATCATAATCTCCTGCAATATAGGCAAGCAGAGTATTTTCAAGCTGTACCTCACCCATTTGACCATGAATATATGCAATACGTGCTTCTGGAATCATTTCCTCAAGTTGTGAAACTTTTTGTTCTATCGTGTCAACACGATTGTAAACATAGTAAACTTGACCACCACGTGAAATTTCTCGTAAAATAGCATCTCGTACAACTCCATAGTTCGTTTCCATCACATAAGTCTGCACAGGATAACGGTTTGTAGGTGGTGTTTCAATAACAGATAAATCGCGAATACCGAGCATTGACATATGTAATGTCCTCGGAATTGGTGTTGCTGTTAATGTCAAAACGTCAACTTGAGTCTTCAGTGCTTTCAACCTTTCCTTATGTTTAACACCAAACCGTTGTTCTTCATCTATAATCATCAGACCAAGGTCAAAGAAAATAACGTCTTGTGAAAGAAGACGATGTGTGCCTATAATCAAGTCAACACGTCCTTTTTTCAATTTTGCTAAAATTTCTGCCTGCTGATTTTTTGTTTGAAAACGACTCAATACTTCAACATTTACCCCAAAGTTGATGAAACGCTCACTAAAGGTATTAAAATGTTGCTCTGCAAGAACTGTTGTAGGAACGAGAACAGCAACTTGTTTACCATCATTGATTGCCTTAAAGGCAGCTCGCATTGCAACTTCTGTTTTACCAAATCCGACATCCCCAACTAATAACCGATCCATTGGTCTTTCAAGTTCCATATCTTTTTTGATTTCATCAATAGAGCGAAGTTGGTCATCTGTTTCTATGTAAGCAAAACCATTATCAAATTCTTCTTGATTAGCATCATCTATACTGAACGCATGACCTTTTTGAGCCTGTCTGGTTGCGTAAAGTTTGATGAGGTCTTCTGAAATATCCTCCACTTGTTTAGTGACTGAAGACATTGTCTTTTTCCAACGACCATCATTTAATTTATTTATTTTTGGTGTTTTTCCTTCACCAGCAGTGTATTTGCTTAAAAGTTCTAAATGTTCAACAGGAACTGAGATGGTATCACCATTTTGATATTGGATTATAAGATAATCTCGGTGCATTCCTCCAACTTCAAGCGTTTGTAAACCTAAATATTTTCCTATCCCATGATTTTTATGAACAACAAAATCACCAGCTTCAAGCTCATTATAATCTTTTAAACGTTCTGCATTAGTAATATTGAGTCGGCGCGCTTTTTTCTTGCGAATCTTTCCAAAAATTTCTGCCTCTGTAATGACAACTAATTTTTCATCAAGAAAATTGAAACCATTGGAGAGTTGTAAATCAATAAGATTAATTTTACCAATCTGTATTTCTTCACTGTCAACTTCATGTAAATCAAGTTCCAATTCATTAAGTGATTGACGTAATTTTTCTGATGAAACTGCAAGAATTACCGTAAAACCTTGCTTTATAAATCTGTCAACTTCTGTGTAAAACAACTCTAATTGACCAAAAAATTGTTGCATTGTATGTTGCTTGAAGTTGTAAAGACTGTCAAAGCGCAAATTTCCGAGACCTTTTTGGAAATTTGAGAAAAAAGTTGATGGTTTATAATTACGAACTTTTGCCATGATATCAAGAAGATAGTTTTGTCCATCAAAACCTCTTCCCATTGATTTTTCTGACAAAATAAAATCTGCTAATTCTAGTTCAACTTTATTATTAGATTCATTTAATTTCTGAAAATCATCAATGAAAATTTGCACATTTTTAGGAAAATAATTGAGCAGAGAAGCTGGTTTTTCATAAAAATATTCAGCAAATTTGCGTAAATCTTTATGATAATAGTGATTTGATGCTGCTGCAATAATTTCTTCCATATACGATTTTGCTTGACTGTCTGATAGAGTTTCTATCAGTGCTGACAATTTTTCAACACCTTTGTCAAACTCAAAATCACTCAAAATAAAATCACTTGCTGGGTAGATTTCGATTTGTTCAAGTGTTGACAAAGACCTTTGACTATCTACATCAAACGAACGAATTGTGTCAACTTCATCACCAAAAAATTCTATACGTACAGGATTTTCTGCATCCAATGGATAAATATCAAAGATGTCACCTCGACGTGAAAATTCACCTGGTGTCATCACACGCCCCGTTTGTTCATATCCAGCATTTGTCAGTAATGTTGTCAACGCTGACAACTCATACTCATCGCCATTTGTCAGTAAAAGATAGTTTTCAATAAAGCTGTCACTACTAGGAAGTAAGCTGCGCATCGACATAAATGGAACGACTAAAAAACCCGTCTGTGATTCATCCAGCAGGAAATTCAACGCTTCTAGTCTATAAGCAATACGGTCTTTTGATGCCAAGGCGAACTCAGCATAAACATTATCATCACTGAAAAACTGGAAAACATGATTCTCGTCAACCAAAGTTGACAATTCATCATAAAGCTCGTTAGCGTGAAATTGACTGTCAGTAATGACAATATATTTGTCAGGGACATTTGCAAAAGCATTTGCCATGACAAGCGCTTTTGCAGCTCCCGAAAGACCTGTCAGTAAAGTGCGTTCTCGTTTTGAAAAACTTCGTTGCCAACTTTGAAGTTGATAATTTTGGTCAAAAAATTCAATGATATTCATTTATTCTCTCTTCGTGTAAACTTACTGTAAACATTTACTGACAACTTTCTGTCAGTTAAATTTATTCATTGTTTTTTGAAAATCACCATTTTCAAGGTAGAATTTCATTGCATCAACTGCTTTAAAAATGCCATCTTGAGCTGCTCCAGCATCTTCTTCATCAAACTTGGATAAAACATGATTGACAACAGTCATACCATTTTTAGGACGCCCAATTCCTATTTTTACACGATTAAAGCCTTGGGTTCCCACATGGGTCAGTATAGACTTAATTCCATTTTGCCCGCCAGATGATCCTTTCTGGCGTAACCGCACTCGCCCTACAGGCGAGTCCAGATCATCATGCATAACAACCAACTCATCTGAATCAAGATTATAATATTTTAAAAGTGGTGCTACAGCACGTCCAGACTCATTCATAAAAGTCAATGGTTTCACGAGAAACACTTTCTCACCTTTGACAAAAGTTGATCCGACCAAAGACATAAAGGGTTTTTCTTCACTAAATGTCACTCCTAGCTCTTTTGCCAACAAATCAAGGACCATAAACCCCATATTATGCTTAGTTTTTTCATATTTGGTCCCTGGATTTCCAAGCCCAACAATCATTTTTGTCATTTTTTATCATCTCGCTTTCTTAAAACAATTTCCCAAAATGTTTTTTCATTTTCATAGCGTATTTTTGTTTGTTCACTTACAGAAACTTTTTCCCAGTTTTCTGTCAAGAAAAAATGTTGAATCATCTCTTTATCAAAAAATCGCTTAGTATTTCCATCTTTAGAATAAAAATTTTGCTCAATCTCCTCACCCTGACCTGCATCAAAATGAACATCTTTCGTCGAGTTTACACGGACAAACAACAGTCCCTCATCATCCAAAATTCGCCAAATTTCTCGTAAAATCTGCTCTGTCAGTGCTGACGAAAAATAATGCAGAGAAAGCTCCGCAATAACACTACTGACAGACTTGTCAGTAAAAGCTAGAGCCTCCCGTAAGTCAACTTTCTGCGTTTTGATTTTTGGGTTAAGCAGTGCGCAATTCTTTAAAGCCTCTTCTGAAAAATCACAAGCTAAAATATCAACATTCTGTCGTACTAAAAAATCTGATACAGCACCATTTCCACAACCCAAATCAACAACTTTTCCCTTAGATAAATCTGGTAAAAATGAATCTAACCAGCCATCATATTCAACATTTTTTTCATGTTTGTAGATATTTTCCCAAAAATTTTTCATTTTCTACCTCTTGTATAAAGTGTCGGATTTCTTTACTATTTTTTAACACCAATACGTTTGACAGTCCCTCAACTTTTTCACGCGGTGAATCTCTTAGCCAAATCAACATTTGGTGCAAAAACTGTAAACTTGGCTTATAAGAACTTTTCTCAATTCCTAGTTTTTGTTTCACAAACCTTTTCAATACTCTGTATTTCAGTACATTTAAAGGTAAATCAAGAAATACAACCTTGTCAACTTGGTGTAAAGCATCTGTAAATCTATTACGCAAAGTATCTTCAATGATGAAATTTTCCTGACTCAAAATTTCCTTAAAAATACATTCAATCTCTTTGTCAGTACGTTTTGTATTTCCCAAGATTGATTTTTCATTTTTCACATGAACGATATCATCGAGATGATAAACAGGAATTTCAAGTAATTCAGAAAGACGATCAGATAGTGTTGACTTTCCTGAACCAACAGTTCCAACAATATAAATTTTCATCATTACCTCTACTTACAGTTTCTTGTAAGTTACTGACAGATTTGTCAGTAACTATTTTTGGTAAAGACACCAAAAGGCTGATTCTTACAAATCAGCACTTTGTCAATATTCATTTTTACATCAAGACTTATACATTGAAGCGGAATTCCATGATGTCTCCATCTTGTCCAACATAATCTTTACCCTCTTCACGCAGTCGTCCTGCCTCACGCACAGCTTTTTCAGAACCATATTTAATTAAATCATCATACGACATCGTTACCGCGCGGATAAATCCTTTTTCAAAGTCAGAGTGAATGATACCAGCCATTTGTGGTGCTTTCATTCCACGCTTAAAAGTCCAAGCTCGTACTTCTTTTTCACCAGCTGTAAAATAAGTCGCAAGACCAAGTAAATGATAAGCCGCACGTGTCAGCAAGTCAACTCCTGACTCAGAAAGTCCAATAGCTTCTAAAAATTCTGCCTTTTCATCTTCTTCAAGTTCAGAAATTTCCTCTTCAACACGAGCAGAAATTACCGCAACTTCTGCATTTTCAGTCGTAGCAAACTCACGGATTTGTTTGACATACTCAATATCATTAGGCTCCCCTACTTCATCTTCGGACACATTTGCCACATAAAGCACAGGCTTTGTTGTCAATAAAAATAGACCTTTGACCACTTTTAATTCATCATCATCAAACGCAATAGTGCGAGCAGACTTACCATCTTCAAGGACAGGTTTAATCTTTTTAAGCACATTAAATTCAGCAACAGCATCCTTATCTTTAGCAGTACGAGCTACTTTTTCAACTCTTGTATATCGTTTATTGACTGATTCTAAGTCCGCTAATATTAATTCTAAATTGATAGTCTCGATGTCAGCCATAGGGTCAATAAACGATCCCTCACGATTATTTTCACGCATCACATTTTCATCATCAAAAGCACGAACCACATGGACAATCGCATCAACTTCACGGATGTTAGCAAGAAACTTATTCCCCAAACCTTCACCACGGGACGCACCTTTGACAATCCCAGCAATATCGGTAAATTCAAAGGTTGTGGGTACTGTCTTTTTAGGTTTGATTAACTCTGTCAACTTATTCAGACGTTCATCTGGCACCTCAACCATCCCGACATTAGGGTCAATTGTTGCGAAAGGGTAATTTGCTGCTTCCGCTCCAGCTTTTGTGATTGCATTAAAAAGGGTTGATTTACCAACATTGGGCAAACCAACAATACCTGCTGTTAAAGCCATATTTATATTTTCTCCGTCAAATTATATTCCCATAAATTATATCGTAAATCAGCAAAAAAGACAAAATTCACTTTAATTTAAATCTATTTTTACAATTTATTTTTTTTATCATAAAATCTCGCAATACCACCCGCTATTGGAACAAATAAGAACCAAATCCATGGCATTGAAAATTTTGGAAAAAGAGCTAAAGTGAGAAAGAAAAATATCGTCGCAAATGGTCCTGCAATCATATAAACCAAACTCGTAATTTTCTTCTTTTTTACTTCTTGTGGTACATCTGGCACAATTTTATCGACGGTATTGCCAACCAATTCATCTACACTTACATTATAAATTTTTGCTAGAGCAATCAAATTTTCAGTTGTTGGGAAACTTTCACCATTTTCCCATTTTGAGAGTGCTTGTCGGCTAATCCCCAACTGGTCAGCAATTTCTTCCTGACTTTTACCACTCTTCTTTCTAAGACGATATAAACGCTCAAACTCTGTATTTTTCATCACTTCTACCTCCATAGGTATTATCTCAAAACTTATGATTACCTACAAGAAACCCTCAGTAGAATCTGTGCAACTCTTGGTTGCATTTCTATTTTTCTAGTACTTTTTGTAATTTTCTATTGAAATCAAATCTTCCCATCATCACTTCATGTCCACAATTTGTGCATCGAATTTTGATATCGGCACCAAGACGAGTAATTTCCCAACGGTTAGCTTTCTTTCCTGTTGCTTTTATTGTACAGGCATGAGGTTTTTTCATCTCAACGATTGAACCTAATTCATAATCTAACATTCTACATTCCTTTCATTACTTTTAACTTAACAAGTGCGTGCTATCTCCGCCCTTTGGGCTACGCTGTCGATGCTCGCTACGGTGCTGAAGCATCTAGTCGCAATCGCAATTCCTCCACCTTTATAAGGTGGCGAAATAAGCAGCACTAAGTTCTGTTTTCGTTCTACTAACATTGGTGGGGAAAATTCCCCACCAATGAAGTAATCACTTCAATCCAATTGTTCAACATAAACTTTATCAGGACCACCAAGAAGAATTAAATACTTGTCAACCTGATTGACGCCATAGGCCCTTGTCAATGCTTCTGTATACAACTCCATTTGATCAATATAACGATTTTTTATTTTAGAAATTTCTGTCAACTGTGTAAAGTAATCCGTCTTATAATCAAATAGTATCACTCTATTTTCCAATTTTATAAATCCATCACAAATTCCTCGAACAATATATTGTTCTTTTGCAAATTCATCTGTTCTTAGCATTGAAAATGGAGCTTCTTTTACAGTTTTGTCAACGTATTTAACTAAAAGCTGACCAAGCTCTGTATCAAAAAGTGTTAAAATTTTCGCAATATCTACTTTATCCTTAATTGATTCATCAAATCCCATTTCATCTAAAGTTGTCTGCAAACTAAACAAGTCTGGATGTTCAAAGTCAACATATTGCATAAAACTATGAATAGCTGAACCAATTTGAGCAGCTGTGATTTTCTTTTGACCAAAATCTGAAAAATCAAGAGTTTTTACTCGTACAAACTCACTAACAGGTTGCACAGTTCCTACTTCAAGTTGTTTTTCATAACTTCTCTTTTTCACTTGACTCGGCGTTTGAATACTTGCAAGTTGGGTTGCTGCTTGGTTTGGATACTCATAATTCATAATCTTCTGAGCAACAGCTAACTCTTCTGAATAAGTCATAATATCATCAAATTTCAGTGATTCTTCTACTAATTTTTTGAAATTAGGCTGACTCACAAATTTAGTTTCTTGTTCCTGAAAATCCTCTTTTGTATAAATATTCATTTTCATTGGAAGATTTACCGCTGCTTGTAATCCTAAAATCCAATGTTGAAAACCACTGTTAGATTTTCTATATTTATCAGAAAGCACACTCTGTTCTAGTACAGCCGCTTCATAATCATCAAATGTTGTCTTTTTATCTGTTTCTTTAATTTTTCCTACCATGTAAAGTTTCTTTTTAGCACGTGTAAATGCAACATAAAGAACACGCATCTCTTCTGAAAGCATTGTCTTTTGCTTTAATTCTTTATTGACACGGTAAGGTAGAGTTTCCATTTTAACAAGAGCATAAGGGAATTCTGTCATGACTTCGGGCTCTTTTTTGAGGTCTGCAACATACTTCATCCCAAGCCCGTTTTCTCGTGTTAAGATGATATTTTCTCTTAAATCTCTATCATTAAATCTGGACTGCAAATTCATCAAGAAAACATAATCAAATTCCAGACCTTTTGATTTGTGAAAAGTCATCACCCGAACCGCGTTTTGTGGAAGTTTGATGTTTACAGAAGCCAAATCATTATTTTGCTCCATAAATTTATTAATCATTTGGATAAATTTAAACAGCCCTTTATAACCAGAGGATTCATAAGATTCTGCACGAACAGCCAGAGCTTGTAAATTAGCCTGACGCATTTCACCATTCTTCAGTGCACCAACATAATCAAAATAATAGGTTTCCGTGTAAATCTTCCAAAGCAATTCATGAATAGAAATTTGATTGACAAGTTTACGCCAGTCAGTAAACTTTTTTGTAAAGTCTAATAACTTTTTTGTTAATGTCAATGAAATTAAATCAGGTTTAAGTCCTGTTTTATCAAAGCATATTTTGATTTTCTCCCAAAATCTAACTTCTTTCCCACCTTGTAAACCAATTCGAGTTAATTCATCCTCATTAAAGCTGAATAATGGAGAGCGCAGAAGGGCAACAAGAGAAATATCATAAAGTGGATTGTCAATTGCCCTCAAAACATCAAGCATAACAAGTACTTCCATTGACTTCAAAAAATCAACCCGTCCTTCATCCAAAACAACTGGAATATCATAACTGCTCAGGACGTCTTCTATTTTATTATTATTTGATTTTGAGCGTACTAAAATTGCAATATCTTTTGGCTCCACTCCAGATGAAATTAATTTTTGAATCTGTTTCGCGGCACTCTGAATCTCACCATCTGAAATCGTAATATCCATAGTTCCAGCTTCTAGATTTGTTTCTAATGAACTTTCTTTATAAAGCAGTAATTCTGGGTAAAAACCCTCTTCCATTTTCTCAGGATAATCGCTGATATTTCCTTGGACGAGCTGTTCTTCTAACCCGTAAGTCATCTCACCTAAAGTTTCATTCATTAAGTGTTTAAAAACTTGATTTGTAAAATTTAGGACTTCTCCTCTAGAACGAAAATTTTCTTTTAAACGGATTAATTGATTTGAATTTTCTGGTTGACCATAGGACTTGTATTTTTCAAGAAAAAGCCCAGGGTCTGCTAAACGAAAGCCATAAATTGATTGTTTAATATCACCAACCATAAACAAATTATGTCCATTTGAAAGCAACTCTAACATTCTTTCCTGCGTATGACTTGTGTCTTGATACTCATCAATCATGATTTCATCATAATATTTTCTCAGGTTTTCACGAATATCTGGATTTTCTTCTAAAATTTCTATTGCAAAATGAGCGATATCAGAATACTCAAAAGCATTTTCTTGACGTTTTCTCGCCAAATAATGTTGATAAAAATCAATCACAAATTTTTGTAAATTCTTTGCTACTTCGAAAGCTTCACTCTGATATTTTTCAATTAACTCACTATGCTTTGTCTGATTCACAAAATCGCGCGCAATTCCTGGCTTGCTATTAGACCCAATAAGCTCTTGTTTGAGGGTAGAAAAATTTTTCTTTAGTTCAGAAATTACTTCATCTTTTGATGAACCTACTCGAATATCAGTATCCAATGACAAAAATAACTCTGAAAAATGTTGGTAGTCTTTCTTGCTAAGCAAGTTGACAAGTTCTTCTTTATTATCCAAAATAATCATTGCTTTATCACGACCAATGCCCTTTTTAGCAATGACTCCATTTTCTAAGGAAGTTTCCAATAACTCAAAAAATGACTGTAAACTTTTATTGATATCATCTGTAAAATCTTCTGATAAGTCTGTTAGTGATTGATAACTCTCGAAACCTTTTAAAAACTGATTTTCTAACCACTTAATTGGATGTTCTGTAGCAGTTGCAAATCTGTAAACATTGTAAACTACTTCTTGAAAACCACTAATATTTCTATCTTTTGAAAAATTCTTTACCATTTTCTCAAAATCTTCTTTTGAGATGATAGCAGAAACTTCCTGTTCATTTGCTGGTGTAAGGTAATACTCAACTAATTCTTCAAATACATCTTGTTTAAGTAAATCACTTTCTGTTTGATCTGCTAAAATTCGAAAATGAGGATCTACATTAATTCGATTAAAATAATTTTTAACCAATTTTTGTGTAAAGCTATCCATTGTTCCAATATCAGCAGTTGACAAATTCTGTAACGCAAGTGTCAACTTCCTTCTTTCATCATTCCTATTTGTATTTTGTCTTGCTTTTTTGATATCTTTTTCTAACCTTGTTTTTAGTTCTGAAGCAGCTTTTTTTGTAAATGTAGAAATAAATAATCGATTAATTTCTACACCTTGTTTAATTTTCTCAACAATTCGCTGTGCCATAACAAAGGTTTTCCCTGAACCTGCACTTGCAGAAACAAGGATATTTTTCCCTGAACTAAAAATTGCTTCCTTTTGTTCTGGTGTCAACTTAATTTCAGTCATTTTCTCCTCCTTTCATCTCTGCTAAAATATCTGCTGCGGATTTTTGTCCAATTTCCCGAGCATCTTTCATGTGAATATTTGCTTCAAATCTACAAATTGATTTTAGAGGGCAGTATCTACAACCTCGAACACTTCCGCTCTTATCAATTCCTTCTGAACGTTTCATAATTGGATTGATTGCAATTTGTCCTTGCCTTAGTCTATTGCCAGCTTCTTTATAATGTTTCTCATTTATGTTGAGGAGTTGCTCAAAAACTTCTTCTGTATAAATATTATTTTTCCTAATATTAATACTATCAATTTGTTTAATATCATCAATTGCATCTTCTAAAAGCAATCCTTCATAACGCATAGATTGATTTAAAAGTTGAGCAATTTCATTCAGAGAATTGACTTCTGACAAATTAATGGGTTGATTTTTAAATTGCAGATAAAGTGCTCCCCAAGCCTGTTGTTCTGGAAAAGCTTTCTTCAAAACATCAAGATATGTCAAAAATTGTAAACTCAATCCATCGTAAACCTCTTGTAAACTGAATTGATGGGCACTAGACTTATAGTCAATTGCACCAATTTTAGTAGCTAATTCATCAATTCGGTCAATTCGACCACGAAGAGAGATTTCATCAATATCAAAGTATCCTAGTTCACTTTTTGGTAGACCAAAACTACTTTCTGTCAGTAAAGTTTTTATTTTGTCAGTACTGACAGAATTTTTTAACACAACAGCTGTTTGACGAACAATTTCTTCTAGATTACTCCAGGTAAATCGTGCTGTTGCATCTTGTGTAAAATATCGTGAATAATCTTTGTCAACTTTATGTAAAACATCTGTCAACCTCTCATCAAAATTATCTTTTGATAAATCTGGTAAATTCATTAGTTTCTCAAACACTTCATGAAAAAAATTACCTACAATTTTTGAATTAATATCTACACTTTCAAAAGTTTCCAAGCTAAGTGTATTTTCTAAAAAATATTGATATTCACAGTTATAAAACCGTTCAAAACTGCTGACAGAGGCATATATTTTGTCAGAATAAATTTGTTCCACTGTATCAGTTTCAAGATTTACACTATCAATGTCTTTATCTAAATTTAAAAGCAATTTTTTGAAGTTAGGATTAGACTTAACTAGTATTCTAAAAAGGCTTGACCAAAAAATTTTCTTGTCACTACTTACAGCATCTGCTTCTAATAATTCTCGCTCAATTTTGCCCATCATCGCAATAACAGCACGATTATTTCCGATATGCTCTATTGTTTCCTCCAGATTTACAGTTCTAATTTGATGAACAATTGCTTTATCTGAATGTTGGATAAATAGTTGAAAAATGGGTGAAAGTTCCCCTTGTTCATTGGATATAATTTGTGGCATTGATAGCACTAAATGTTCTTTTGCTGAATTAATTAGTGATAATACTGTAAACATATTTTTATGATAGTTTACAACATTAAGCTGTTCAATAAATTGATTTTCTGCAGTTGTACTGTTAATCTCTGCTCTTTCTTCATCTGATAGAAGTGTTGAATTTTGCTTAACTCGTGGAAAGTTCGTTTGACTTAGACCAATCGCATAAATATACTTATTCGTTTGCGGTTCAACAAGCTCATAATCTTTCACATTGACTACATCAACATTTGCAGGGATTTGACGGTATTTTGCTGATTTTAATCCAGCTAATAGAATATCTAAAAAATCTAAAACTTTCATTTTTTGATCAGAGAATACTGATGAAAACTCTGTCAGTACTGACAGAAGTGATTTCCAAACCTGTTCATGCTTATCAGCAACTTCATGAGCGTTTTCATTTTCCGATTCATTATAGAGTTTATTTATTTGATGAATCACATTTCCTTTTTCTAAAAAAATTTGTAAATCTGAAACCCATTTTTTCCCCGTTTTTGCTGAGTTACTTGTTAAAAATTCTTGTAAAGGTGACGATTGCCCTAGCAATTTTTCGCGTAATTTTTCAACTGAAGTTAAGTGAATAAATTCTTTTTCATCAAAAATTGTGGAATATTTTTTACGACCTGAAATTTTAAATTTTTGTACGTAATATTCAAATTGGTCAACATAATCTTGTGTAAAGTTCGGACAAGTGTAAACTTTACTTTTTAAAAGATTTACAACATCATCTGTACGATAATTATTTTTCTTGATTGCATACAAACTTTCAAAAAATACAATCAGAGGATGCTGACTCATGGCTTCTTCCTGAGCATAGAAAAAAGGAATATCATAAAGCTCAAATGTCTCTTTTATTGCAATTTCATAGGCTGCTAAATCACCGACTAACACTGTAAATTCTTTGAAAAATGCACCATTGCTGATTTTCTTTCGTATTTCTTTTGCAACACGCTCAATTTCAGCATTTTGATTTTCAGCTTCCCAAATAGCAAATGAATGAGCATCATTTTCAGACAACTGAATCGTTTGATTAGTAATAACAAAACGTTCTTCTTGATCAACTAGCTTTGTCAACTTACTGTAAACTTCATTTACATTCTGTTTCTCCAATATCTGTATATCAGCCGAAAATTTTTCTCTAAAACGTTCAATCATCTGCACAGCATTGACATAGATTGTTTCTGAAAAATCAAGAACTTCCTTTTGTTCTGCATAAGTTCCTATAATGAAATTTGCAACCCGTTGCTCTACTGATTCAATAAATAACTCTTCTTCTGCGGAAAATCGAGTATAACCATCAACAATAATTACACTGTTTCGTAATTGAATATCAAATTCTCCATTGTTTACACGTTCTGTAAACTCTCCAAACTCTGAATAATTAGCATAATTTTTCGATAATTCTTCTTCAAATCTTGATAATATTTTTTTTAACTCTTGATTTTTAGGATTATCTGGTAAATCATCAGCTGACAGATTAGCTGTCAGTAATTCTGAGCGTAAATTAGTTAACATTTCCAAAAATCCAGCCGAATTTTGCTGTAAAAAATAAAGTGGCAATTCTTCTTTAGAAAAACTTCTCATAACACGTCGAAAAAGCATTGATAGTCCAGCTTGACTCAATTCCACCTTATCTAATCCCTGCTCTTTTTTATCAAAATAGTAAGGAAGCTGCTTAAAACGAGTAACAAGCAAATCAAAGACAGCTGTATCCTCTCCTTCAGATAATCGCTCTAAAATTTCTTTTTCTTTTTCAAATGACATTGACGAAGGTACAATGTAATAAATTTTACGACCAGTTTCTAATTCCTTGACTGCTCGCTTTAAAAGCTCTGCTGTCAAATCTTGTGTAATCTCAGTATATAAAATTTCCATAAAAATAGACCCAACTTTCGTTAAGTCTATTATATCAAAAAGCAAAAATTCAGCATATCATAGCACTTATTTCTAAAAAACAATAATATCTCAGTTTTATAACATTTTTTATGTTCTCACTTTTTGTCAGTGCTGACAAAAAAACTGTCAGTAAATATTACTGACAGAAATTTTTTAATTCGTACGAACAGGTGTAATGAGCTGAACAAAGCCATTTTCATCATTTTTAGGTTGTAAAGTAAATGGGCGAACATTTGAGATGAAGCGTACACGTACTTCCGGAGATTTAACTACTTTCAAAGCATCAATTAAATATTCAGGATTGAAACTGATTGCAATATCCGCCCCTTCTTTTGATAAAGCCGTTAATTCTTCATGAACCGAACCAACTTCTGGAGAATTTGCAGTTGTCACAACACTGTCACCAGTAACTGTAAGTTTAACTGTACCATTAGTTGTCATAACGGTCAAAAGTCGCGCTCGATCCATCGTATGCCGAAGTTCTGCTACATCAAATATCAAATCTAAAGTATAATCTGACTCTTTCGGTATCAAACGGTTAGTATCGGGGTAAGAACCCTCAATCAAACGGCTGTAATAGCTAATTGTTTCATTTTGAAATAACATTTGGCTACCACTGATAAAGATTTCAATTTCTTCTTCGTCATTAGTAAAAACATTTTTAAAACTATTGATTGACTTACTTGGTAAAATCACATCAAATTTTAAATCTGCTTGTTCTAAAGGAAACAAACGTTGACTCATCCTATGAGAGTCTGTAGCAACTGCTTTCAATTCACCCGTGGGTAAAATTTCTAAGTGAACACCTGTAAAAATTGGACGATTTTCTTGTGTACTAACAGCAAATACTGTTTCACTAAAAATTTCTTTTAAGGCTTTAACTTTCATTTTTAATGATTCACCTTGTGAAATTTCTTGTAAATGAGGGTAAATTTCAGCATCTAAACCTTTTAAAGTAATCTCAGATTTACCAGAAGTTAAAACAACTTGCTTTTGCTCCTTTTCAGTAAATTCTAAAGTTACCTCAGGTAGCTGACTAACCACATTTTCAAAGAATGCAGCTTCCAACAAGACAGAACCTGTATTAGAAATAAGCATATTAGCATCTTTATTGTCAGCTGGTAAAAAATTCTTTATAGAAATTTGTCCATTTGAACCAATAAGTGTTATTCCTTTATCTTCAACTTCAATTTTTAACTTTGTTAAAGCAGGAATTGTAACTTTTGAACCAATGGCTTGTTTTGTAATTCTCAGTGCATTTTGAAAAGCATTTTTATTAATTGAAAATTTAATCATGGCACTCCTTTATTATTATTTTTTATAAATTTATTAGTAATAGTAGTAGGTCTTGTGGATAATCTGCATAACAGAAATAATCAAGAATTTAAAAGCTTTTTGCCTGTGTATAACAAGGGAATAAAGTTTTTATAAGTCTCGAAGTTTTCCACAAGCTTAAAATTTACGTTTTATACTATCAATATCTTTTTGAACTTCTATATCTGTTTTCATTTTATCAGAAATCTGCCGATAAGCATACATTACTGTCGTGTGATCACGCCCTCCAAAGGAAGTACCAATTGCAGGAAGACTTGTACCTAAAAGTTCACGAACAAGATACATTGCAATCTGTCGGGGAAAAGCGATTTCTTTGGGACGCTTAGGTCCTACTAAATCAGAAAAAGAAATATGATAGTAATTAGCTACTTCATCTTGAATCTTTTTAATTGTAAGATTGGATAAAGACTGTTGCGTTGCATTTTTTAAGGAACGTAAGGCCTGACTAGCTGTTTCAATATCTACCACAGTAATGCCATTAGCCTTAGCAACAAACTCAACTCGATTTAAGGCGCCTTCAAGCTCACGAACGTTAGAGTCAATTTGTCCAGCAATATAACTCAGGGTTTCACTAGGAAACTCTAAACGACTGGATTCAGACTTAATGAGAAGAATAGCCATCCGAGTTTCATAATCTGGAGCAGTAATATCTGTAGTTAAGCCCCAAGAGAAGCGACTCACCAGACGTTCTTCCAAATTATTTAATTCTTGAGGAATTCGGTCAGAAGTTAAAACGATTTGAGCACCTTTATCATACAAAGCATTGAAAGTATTGAAAAACTCTGTCTTAGTGCCTTCTTTATCACTAAAAAATTGCACATCATCAAGTAGGAGTAAATCAAGATTGCGATATGTATTCTCGAAATTTTCCATCTGATTTTTACGAGTGGCATTAACATAATCATTAACAAAGTTTTCAGAAGAAACATATTTGACTTTAGCTGTCGGATTGTCTTTTAAGATTTCATTACCAATGGCATGCATTAAGTGAGTCTTACCAAGCCCAGCACCACCATAAATAAAAAGGGGATTATAAGTGTCACCAGGTTTATCTGCAACAGCGACAGCTGCGGCAAGTGTCCATCGGTTACCAGGTCCTTGAACAAAATTTTCAAATATATATTTTTCATTTAATCCATTAGCAATGGGTGCTGTAGCGATGGTTTCAGAAGACGTTGTCTCCGCAACATTATCTTTAGATGTCAATTTATTCAACTCATTACTTGAGAGTTCATCTTTAGCATAGAGAGAATAAGTAAGTGGGCGTCCAAAAATTTCGAATCCAGCAGTAGTGATTAAATCACTCTGTTTCCTCCAATAATCTTTTTTCATCCCACTATCTAATAAAATGTTAACAACATCTTTTTCAATACTTAATAATTGCGCAGGTTCAATAAAAAATTCAAAAGCTTGTTGTCCAATATTTTGATGTGCTAACTCAGTGACTCTGTCCCAAAATTTTTGATTCTCAGTTAGGAGAGACATAATACTCCTTTACATAGTTTGTTGATAACTTATTATATCATTTCAAAATCTATTTTTCCACAGTCTGTTTAAATAAAAAAAATAAAGTTTTCCACTGTTAAAATAAGTTATTCACAATTTTGTGGAAAGTGTGGAAAATATGTTTCACTTTCCAAATTAAGGCAGGGAATTGTAAGGATTTTAAGAGTTTTCCACAAGTGATAAAAACGAAAAATTTGTGTATTAATCTTGTGGAAAAGAAAAAGTCGATAAAAGTAATCCACCAAATATTAAAAAATCAAAAACAACAATGGGGATATTTTATAAACTGGAAAACATCAAATCTCAAATTTATATTTATTATGGTTATCTACTATATATAGTAATCACAAAAAAAGTTATCACCAACGTTTGATAGATGAAATCCGTCATAGCCAAGCGAAAAAACGAGGTTTTGACCAACTAGGAGCGGTAGATATCTATGAGTATTCGGATGTCATTTCGTCACATGGAGAGACTCCAGAGAGTGCCCTTGTATTTAATCACCTTCTAGCAGAGGTGTATGAGTGCCTTCGTCCTCATTACCAAGAACTTCTCGTCCGCCAAATGCGAGGAGAAGAACTGACTCGTATGGAGCGCTATCGGCTCAAAGAAAAAATTAAATCTATTCTTTTTGATTTAGATGACTCGGAAGAATAAAAAGGAAGTCCCCTGCTAGATACAGGGGTTTCTTTTTTGGGTTCATTTCCCATTCAGTTTATGTCCACGATAAAAAATGGGAGTAGGGTAGGAGTAAAAATCGAACAAAGTAAAAAAAATCGGAGAAAGGAGTGATAAAATAATTGACAAAGGGTGTGTAGTTTGATAGAATATAATAGTTGTCGCGAGAGAGGTAAGCCACTCAAGCGTTTAGACCCTTGAAAACTGAATAAAGAAGAATGACTCATGTGATGTCGTAAAGACATCAAAAATCTGTCAATCAATAATGAAAGACAAGCCAGTCACTAAGGTGACTTAAATACTTTATTTGAGAGTTTGATCCTGGCTCAGGACGAACGCTGGCGGCGTGCCTAATACATGCAAGTTGAGCGCTGAAGGTTGGTACTTGTACCGACTGGAAGAGCAGCGAACGGGTGAGTAACGCGTGGGGAATCTGCCTTTGAGCGGGGGACAACATTTGGAAACGAATGCTAATACCGCATAAAAGCTTTAAACATAAGTTAAAAGTTTGAAAGATGCAAATGCATCACTCAAAGATGATCCCGCGTTGTATTAGCTAGTTGGTAGGGTAAAGGCCTACCAAGGCGATGATACATAGCCGACCTGAGAGGGTGATCGGCCACATTGGGACTGAGACACGGCCCAAACTCCTACGGGAGGCAGCAGTAGGGAATCTTCGGCAATGGGGGCAACCCTGACCGAGCAACGCCGCGTGAGTGAAGAAGGTTTTCGGATCGTAAAACTCTGTTGTTAGAGAAGAACGTGTGTGGGAGTGGAAAATCCATGCAGTGACGGTATCTAACCAGAAAGGGACGGCTAACTACGTGCCAGCAGCCGCGGTAATACGTAGGTCCCGAGCGTTGTCCGGATTTATTGGGCGTAAAGCGAGCGCAGGTGGTTTATTAAGTCTGGTGTAAAAGGCAGTGGCTCAACCATTGTATGCATTGGAAACTGGTAGACTTGAGTGCAGGAGAGGAGAGTGGAATTCCATGTGTAGCGGTGAAATGCGTAGATATATGGAGGAACACCGGTGGCGAAAGCGGCTCTCTGGCCTGTAACTGACACTGAGGCTCGAAAGCGTGGGGAGCAAACAGGATTAGATACCCTGGTAGTCCACGCCGTAAACGATGAGTGCTAGATGTAGGAAGCTATAAGTTTTCTGTATCGCAGCTAACGCAATAAGCACTCCGCCTGGGGAGTACGACCGCAAGGTTGAAACTCAAAGGAATTGACGGGGGCCCGCACAAGCGGTGGAGCATGTGGTTTAATTCGAAGCAACGCGAAGAACCTTACCAGGTCTTGACATCCCGATGCTATCCTTAGAGATAAGGAGTTACTTCGGTACATCGGTGACAGGTGGTGCATGGTTGTCGTCAGCTCGTGTCGTGAGATGTTGGGTTAAGTCCCGCAACGAGCGCAACCCCTATTACTAGTTGCCATCATTAAGTTGGGCACTCTAGTGAGACTGCCGGTGATAAACCGGAGGAAGGTGGGGATGACGTCAAATCATCATGCCCCTTATGACCTGGGCTACACACGTGCTACAATGGATGGTACAACGAGTCGCGAGACAGTGATGTTTAGCTAATCTCTTAAAACCATTCTCAGTTCGGATTGTAGGCTGCAACTCGCCTACATGAAGTCGGAATCGCTAGTAATCGCGGATCAGCACGCCGCGGTGAATACGTTCCCGGGCCTTGTACACACCGCCCGTCACACCACGGGAGTTGGGAGTACCCGAAGTAGGTTGCCTAACCGCAAGGAGGGCGCTTCCTAAGGTAAGACCGATGACTGGGGTGAAGTCGTAACAAGGTAGCCGTATCGGAAGGTGCGGCTGGATCACCTCCTTTCTAAGGAATATATACAAGGATGAGCATTCAACTTTATTCAGTTTTGAGGGGTCTAGAGATAGACCACGCAAGAATCAACTTCTTGATTGTGGGGCCTTAGCTCAGCTGGGAGAGCGCCTGCTTTGCACGCAGGAGGTCAGCGGTTCGATCCCGCTAGGCTCCATGAAGATACGAAAGTAAGTGTTGAGATTAGTTTCAGCCGAAGGTATCTTGTCAGAAAAGACGTTAAAATCAGTTTGAACCTTGAAAACTAAATAACAATATCTAATAACGATAAATAAACCGAAAAGCTGTGAATTTTAAAGAATTTACAAACTTATACTTGAAAAAAGATGATTGAATCATCATGGCAAAGTTAATAAGGGCGCACGGTGGATGCCTTGGCACTAAGAGCCGAAGAAGGACGTGACTAACGACGATATGCGACGGGGAGCTGTAAGTACGCTTTGATCCGTTGATTTCCGAATGGGGAAACCCAGCTGCTTCTAGCAGTTATTCATGAGTGAATACATAGCTCATGTAAAGGTAACGCAGAGAACTGAAACATCTAAGTACCTGCAGGAAGAGAAAGTAAAAACGATTTCCTAAGTAGCGGCGAGCGAACAGGAAGAAGGGCAAACCAAGAAGCTTGCTTCTTGGGGTTGTAGGACTGCAACGTGGACTTAAGGTCTATAGAAGAATCATCTGGGAAGATGAGCCAAAGAGAGTAAAAGCCTCGTATTCGAAATAGACCTTATACCTAGCAGTATCCTGAGTAGGGCTGGACACGCGAAATCCAGTTTGAATCCGGGAGGACCATCTCCCAACCCTAAATACTCCTTAGTGACCGATAGTGAACCAGTACCGTGAGGGAAAGGTGAAAAGAACCCCGAGAGGGGAGTGAAATAGCACCTGAAACCGTGTGCCTACAAGAAGTTCGAGCCCGTTAATGGGTGAGAGCGTGCCTTTTGTAGAATGAACCGGCGAGTTACGTTATGATGCGAGGTTAAGTTGAAGAGACGGAGCCGTAGCGAAAGCGAGTCTGAATAGGGCGCTTTAGTATCATGATGTAGACCCGAAACCTAGTGACCTATCCATGAGCAGGGTGAAGGTGTGGTAAGACGCACTGGAGGCCCGAACCAGGACACGTTGAAAAGTGTTTGGATGACTTGTGGATAGCGGAGAAATTCCAAACGAACTGGGAGATAGCTGGTTCTCTCCGAAATAGCTTTAGGGCTAGCGTCGAAATGTAAGTGTATTGGAGGTAGAGCACTGTTTGGGTGAGGGGTCCATCTCGGATTACCAATCTCAGATAAACTCCGAATGCTAATACACATGTTCGGCAGTCAGACTGCGAGTGCTAAGATCCGTAGTCGAAAGGGAAACAGCCCAGACCAACAGCTAAGGTCCCAAAATATATGTTAAGTGGAAAAGGATGTGGGGTTGCACAGACAACTAGGATGTTAGCTCAGAAGCAGCTATCATTCAAAGAGTGCGTAATAGCTCACTAGTCGAGTGACCCTGCGCCGAAAATGTACCGGGGCTAAACATATTACCGAAGCTTTGGATTGATATATTATCAATGGTAGGAGAGCGTTCTTAACCGCGAAGAAGGTATACCGTGAGGAGTGCTGGAGCGTTAAGAAGTGAGAATGCCGGTATGAGTAGCGCAAGATAAGTGAGAATCTTATCCACCGTAAGACTAAGGTTTCCAGGGGAAGGCTCGTCCGCCCTGGGTTAGTCGGGACCTAAGGCGAGGCCGAAAGGCGTAGTCGATGGACAACTGGTTGATATTCCAGTACTAGATATGATCGTGATGGAGGGACGCAGTAGGCTAAGAGATGCCAGTTAATGGATTCTGGTCTAAGCAGTGAGGTGTGAGATGTGTCAAATGCATTTCTCTTTAACATTGAGCTGTAATGGGGAAGCAACTACGGTTGCGAACTCTCTGATGTCACACTGCCAAGAAAAGCTTCTAGCGTAAAGTCATATCTACCCGTACCGCAAACCGACACAGGTAGTCGAGGCGAGTAGCCTCAGGTGATCGAGAGAACTCTCGTTAAGGAACTCGGCAAAATAGCCCCGTAACTTCGGGAGAAGGGGTGCTGGTGTAACAGCCAGCCGCAGTGAATAGGCCCAAGCAACTGTTTATCAAAAACACAGCTCTCTGCTAAACCGCAAGGTGATGTATAGGGGGTGACGCCTGCCCGGTGCTGGAAGGTTAAGAGGAGGAGTTAGCGTAAGCGAAGCCCTGAATTGAAGCCCCAGTAAACGGCGGCCGTAACTATAACGGTCCTAAGGTAGCGAAATTCCTTGTCGGGTAAGTTCCGACCCGCACGAAAGGCGTAATGATTTGGGCACTGTCTCAACGAGAGACTCGGTGAAATTTTAGTACCTGTGAAGATGCAGGTTACCCGCGACAGGACGGAAAGACCCCATGGAGCTTTACTGTAGTTTGATATTGAGTACCTGTAAGTCATGTACAGGATAGGTAGGAGCCATTGAGATAGGGACGCTAGTTTCTATTGAGGCGTTGTTGGGATACTACCCTTGACTTATGGTTACTCTAACCCGCTGGCAATATCGGCCAGGGAGACAGTGTCTGACGGACAGTTTGACTGGGGCGGTCGCCTCCTAAAGAGTAACGGAGGCGCCCAAAGGTTCCCTCAGATTGGTTGGAAATCAATCGTAGAGTGTAAAGGTATAAGGGAGCTTGACTGCGAGAGCTACAACTCGAGCAGGTAGGAAACTAGGGCTTAGTGATCCGGTGGTACCGCATGGAAGGGCCATCGCTCAACGGATAAAAGCTACCCTGGGGATAACAGGCTTATCTCCCCCAAGAGTTCACATCGACGGGGAGGTTTGGCACCTCGATGTCGGCTCATCGCATCCTGGGGCGGTAGTACGTCCCAAGGGTTGGGCTGTTCGCCCATTAAAGCGGTACGCGAGCTGGGTTCAGAACGTCGTGAGACAGTTCGGTCCCTATCCGTCGCGGGCGTTGGAAATTTGAGAGGGTCTGTCCTTAGTACGAGAGGACCGGGATGGACGAACCTATGGTGTATTAGTTGCAGACCAACTGCACGGCTAAGTAGCCAAGTTCGGAATGGATAAACGCTGAAGGCATCTAAGCGTGAAGCCATCCTCAAGACTAGATTTCCCATCCTTATAGGAGTAAGGTCCCTTGAAGAACACGAGGTAGATAGGTGGGGTGTGTAAGTGCCGCGAGGTATTAAGCTGACCCATACTAATAGACCGAGGGCTTGACCTTTTTCTTTCATTTTTTGTTGGTATTTGGTTTTGAGGGTGCGACTTGATATCTTGGCGACGGTTCGGGGTGTAGCGTAGCTTGGCTAGCGCGCCTGATTTGGGATCAGGAGGTCGCAGGTTCAAATCCTGTCACCCCGAGGGTTGTATTGGCGCCATAGCCAAGTGGTAAGGCAGAGGACTGCAACTCCTTTACCCCCAGTTCAAATCTGGGTGGCGCCTTATGGATAAATCCAGCAAATGTTTGCTGGATTTTGTTTAAATTGAGGAATTGTAAATTAATTCCTTGCAATTGATTATACTTATACCGATAGTTTCGTTCACAGTTGCCATTATCAGGTAATTCCTGTAAATTACATAGCGAAGAAGGTATTTTTAATGGACAAACAGCCGAAAATATGCGGTTTACGCAAAATGATTAGAACAGTAAAAAGGTGTTCGGATTCTGATGAGAGATTTTGCTTTATAATCGGAGCAGGTGCTTCTGTTTCATCAGGTATTCTTGACGGTGCCAAAATG
>Ga0099364_10000675_pt1 | contig 58460 bp, 59 predicted proteins | sample TergutTh196P3_FD_73070 | JGI IMG/M metagenome (GOLD analysis project Ga0099364, IMG submission 73070) | Microcerotermes parvus P3 segment gut microbial communities from Pointe-Noire, Republic of the Congo - Th196 P3 | ecosystem: Host-associated > Arthropoda: Insects > Digestive system > Gut ... | reverse complement strand
GTCCGCTTGCGCGGACGACTTGTAGGGGACGGGCTTGCCCGTCCCGAATGAACACCGAAAAATTATACACCGCCCGGCACTTTTGTGTCGGGTGGTGGTTTTTTGCTTGGAAATATTTTGAGGAAATGCTTGACAACTGGCAGGGGTTGTGGTATAATCATTAATAAGGTACAAAATGATAGGGGTTGTTTATATGATTAAATTTCAAGATGAACGTGATGTTGACCGTTATGTCGAATCGCAACTTACTAATATAGGGCTTGAATTAAAAAAAGATTTCAATGACCAACGCAATGTAAGCGATTACTTAAAAGAGGCTCTTCGAGGCTCGTCTAAGACTGAGGCTAAAACGGGTATGGGTGTGCCTGATTTTCACGTTGAAAAATACAAGGAGTTGCCTGTAATCATTGAAAATAAAGTCGGGCTTAACCGGTTGCAAAAACTCAATAAAGACGGACTCAGCAGAAACGACAAAGATGTGCGTGATTTTGCTGTTAATGGTGCTGTTTTCTATGCTCGTAACATGATTCGCTCCGGCAAATACGACAGCGTTGTTGCAGTTGGTGTGTCCGGCGACACAAGTGAAAACTTAAAAGTTGTTGTTTATTATGTGTTTGGCTTTGATGCTGAACCAAAACTGATGGAAAGTTACACCACGTTTGACTTTCTTGAAAACAAAGACACTTTCAAAAATTTCATTGCTGACGCTACGCTCACTGAAGAAGAAAAACACGCGCTCTTAATAAAATCGCAAGAAGAGCTGCGCATTCACGCTAACAGTCTTAACAAGCTGATGAACGACCATTCAATCGGTGTTGCCGAGCGTGTTATTTACGTTTCGGGAATGTTGCTCGCTATGCAGGATATTGTCGATAAAGCAGGCGAAACAGTGTTAGAGGGCCTTACTCCTGCTGATGTAGAGGGTAAGCAGACCGAAAGTCATCGTGATGGGGTTAAGATTTTAACTCAAATCAACGAATACTTAACCAATAAGAATGTCCCAGACAACAAAAAACGACTAATGCTGTCATCGTTTGACCGCATTTCTATTGATGGGGACAGGGACAAGCCTACCGAGCTGTCGCCTCTTGTTTCTAAAAACATTAAAGGTAAGTCTGCCACCATTACAAGGCAGGTTTTCCAGTACGTTTATGACAACGTGTTTACAAAAATCGAGGGTACGGCAGGACACTTAGACATTTTAGGCGAAATGTACTCGATTTTCTTGAAGTATGCGTTAGGTGACGGAAAAGAAATCGGCATAGTTTTAACTCCGCCGTACATTACGAAACTTATGGCTCAAATACTCGGAATCAACAAGGATTCACGAGTGCTTGATGTTGCTACCGGGTCGGCAGGGTTCTTGATTTCTTGTATGGAAATTATGACCCAACAAGTAAACGAACAATACGGCAAGGGAACTACGAGGGCTAACAGCAAAATCGACAAAATAAAGAACTCTCAGCTTATGGGAATTGAGCGTGACTCGCAAATGTACACACTCGCCGCCACTAATATGATTATGCGCGGTGACGGCAGTGCGAAAATCGAGAAAGGCTCATCGTTTGACCAACCGGAAGAACTCTACAAAGATTTCAATGCGACTGCGTTGTTGCTCAATCCACCATTTACTTACAGCGAGAACGGAATGCCTTTCTTAACCTTCGGCTTGCGACACATGAAAAAGGGAGGAAAAGCCGCTATAATCATTCAAGACTCGGCAGGGAGCGGAAGAGCGGTCAACAGCAATCAAGAGATTTTGCGAAACAACCGTCTCATAGCGAGCATAAAAATGCCCGTTGACTTATTCCTGCCGTATGCAGGTGTTCAGACAAGCATTTATGTTGTTGAAGTCGGCACTCCGCACGATTTCAAACGTCACAGCGTAAGGTTTATTGATTTTCGTCAAGATGGTTACAAGCGCACCAAAAGAGGGATTTATGAAATTGACAATCCCAAAGAGCGGTATGCAGATATTCCGATTATTTTCGATTTAGGGTTGAATGCCGCTCAAAATCCCGATTTCCACGAGGGTTTATGGGATTTGCCTGCTATTTGTGTGGATTCTCTTATTACTAACAGTGGCGCGGATTGGAATTTCGAGCAACACAAAAAAGTCGATTCTAAGCCTGTAGAGAGCGATTTCAAGAAGACGGTCGGTGATTATTTGGCTTGGGAAGTCAGTCAGCTAATCAAGAACGGGTTTACGGATAGCGAGGTGACAGATTCCTTAAAAAAAGCCTAACCCCAACGTACAGCCATATTCTCGACAAAGATGTGCGTTGGGGGGAGTTTAGAATCGGGGATTTGTTTGAGATTGAAACCCCCAAAGCTAAATTTAATGCGAATGCTCTGACTTTTGATGGGGGACACCCTTATGTTGCGCGTGGCGAAGTAAATAACGGCATACGAGGTTGGATTGACAAAGATGAGTGTTACCTTAATAAAGAGAACACGATTTCATTCGGTCAAGACACGGCAACTCTGTTTTATCAAAGCAAACCCTATTTCACAGGCGATAAAATAAAAATCTTTGACTTGAAAGCTCAAAGATTGAACCGTTTATCGGCACACTTCCTAATAACTTGCATGAAAAAAGCATTCTCAACTTTCAGTTGGGGGAGCAGTTCTTATAGTGTTAAGAATTTGGAACAAGTGCCTGTTCTTCTTCCTGTAACCCTCGACAACTTTCCCGATTTCTCTTATATGGAGGATTACATTTCCTATGTACAAAGCAATTACATTGAAGAACTGACAAGAAAGCGCAATCTGCAATTAAACGCCTATTTGAAAGTAACCGGGCTTGTTAGTTATGCTCTTAACGCTACCGACAGAAAGGTATTGTCGCACGAGCCAACGTGGGGTGAGTTTAGGATTGGTGATTTGTTTGACAATATTCAACAAGGTTCACGTTTGAAAAAGTTGGACCAAATTGATGGTGATTTACCTTTTATTATGGCAGGTACAACCAATACCGGGCTTGTCAAGTACGTGGGGAATACTGATGTGCGTAGTTTCTCCGAAAATTCGATAACAATCGACATATTCGGCAATGTGTTTTATCGAAATTACAAATACGCTGCCGGTGATGACACCGGTGTTTACCGATGCGAAAAAGAACCGCTTTCCCGTGAAGTGATGTTGTACTATTGTACGACACTTGAGTTAGCGTTACTCGGAAAGTTTAGCTTCGGGAAGAAATTGCGTTCTTCGCAGAGTCACGATATGCTTGTTACCCTCCCCACAACTCTCAACAACACCCCAGACTTCGCTTATATGGAGCGATACATCAAGGCACAGCAAAAGCTGATTATAGATGATGTTATTCGTGGGCTTGATTTGGAGATTGCGGTGACAAAAATGGTTGTTAAAACTAAGATAACGCCTCTAAAACACTAACCAAGAAGTCACAAGTTCGGTTAAAAGAAGAAAGCGAGAATTTCTCGTCGGGGCTGTGATAATTTTGTATGTCGGGGCCTATGGAAATTATGTCGCAGTCGGGCATTTTCAAAGCAAATTCAGCCGTTTCAAGACCCGCGTGTATTGCTTCTACTATAGGAGCGGTTCCGTACATGGCTGTGTAAACCTCAACCATTGTTTCCTGTAAAGGCGAATCGGCTTTGTAAGGCCAGGCAGGAACACTTTTTTCAATTTCCGCTTCGGCATTTATTGAGGCGGCAAGCGAATTAAGCGAATCAATTAGTTCTTCTTCCTCTTGCGGCAAGGAACTGCGAGCAAAAGCCGTAAGAATCACCTTGCCGTCTTCGGTTGCGATTACGCCTAAGTTATTGGAAGTTTGAACAAGCCCCTCAATATCCGCGCTCATCGTTTGCACGCCGTTGGGCATTTGAGTAATGCCTGTAATCACTTTTTGCATAGAGTCAGCGGTCATGACACTTTCCGCCGTTTCGGTTTCGGTAAGCGTAATTGACAATGCGGTTTCAACAGGATATTCCGCAATAAATGCCGCCTGCATTTCCCCAATAATCGGTTCTACTGTGCTTAAATCATTCAGCGATATAACAGCGGCAGATTCACGCGGTATTGCGTTATGGGCAGAGCCGCCGTTGATTTCTGTCAAGTAAAATTCTGTTGCGTTTAATTCTTCAAGCAGTTTACCCATCAAAACATTCGCGTTGGCGAATCCCTTGTTTATATCATCGCCCGAATGACCGCCGTTCAGCCCTTTTACCGTTAATTCATAAGTTGTAAAGTCTTCCGAAAGAGCTGTCGTTTCAATGGGAATTGAAATTACCGCTGTTGTTCCCGATGCGCTGCTTACGACAAAATGCCCTTCATCTGTTGAGTCTACATTAATCATACGGTTGCCCAAAAGCAATGTTACATCAAATTCAATCGCGCCTATTGCCGTAGTTTCCTCTTCAACGGTAATTAACGCTTCAATGGGCGGGTGCGAAAGTCCGTTGGCATCTAAAATCGCCAACATCATGGCAAGCCCTACGCCGTTATCCGCGCCGAGATTAGTTTTTTTCTCAGCAGTAACCCAATCACCATCTATAACGGGAACAATCGGGTCGGTTAAAAAGTCATGCTCAACATCGTTGTTTTTTTCGCCGACCATATCCATGTGTGCTTGTAAAATAATTGGGGACTCGTCTTCACGTCCGGGTGAACCGGGCTTTTTAATAAGCACGTTAAGCCACTCGTCCTGTACCGTTTCAAAGTCGCGCTCCTCCCCGAAGGCTTTCAGATAATCGCTGATTGCCTGTTCGTTGCCCGAGGTACGCGGGATTTGCGATATTTCTACAAAATAGGCATACGCCGATTCTCCAATTTTGCTTTGCGGTGTTGTCGTTTGCGTTGTTTCGTCGCATGCCGATAAAAGTGCAAGCGAACCTAAAACAATAGCGGATAAAACGATTGTTGATTTCATGGTTAATCCTCCTTTTTAATACCCTGTTAATGCTTGTGTTACAAGTTTCATTATTAGAAAAACTGCGATTATTGCCATTGCCGCGTTGATTTCTTTTTGTTTTCCTGTGACTGTTTTTAATATTACGTAGCTTAAAAAGCCAAACATAATTCCCTCGGCAATATTGTATGTCAGCGGCATCATAAGAATTGTTATAAACGCGGGAATTCCCTCTGTCGGTTCGTTGAAATTGATTTTTACAATGTTTTGCACCATCATAAAACCGACAAGTATCAGAACCGGTGCTGTTGCAAAATCCGGAATTACCGCGAAAACAGGGGAGAAGAAAAGCGACAATCCAAAAAGCGCGGCAACCGTCAAAGATGTGAGCCCTGTTCTTCCGCCCTCCAAAACCCCTGCAGCACTTTCTGCGTAGGTTGCTGTTGATGATGTACCGAGTACCGCGGCGACAACAGTTCCTATAGCATCTGAAAAAAACACCTTTCCTATTCGCGGAAGATTACCTTTTTCATCGATGAATCCGGCTTTTCCCGAGACCCCGATAACAGCTCCTATTGTATCAAATACATCAATAAACAGGAGAGAAAACAATATTATTATGAAATCAAAAATACCTATCCCAAACCCGTTTTTAACATCCTTGAAAGCCGAAAATAAATTAGAACCCGCTATTGAAGGCGGCGGCGAAAAAAATTCTGTCGGGATAAGCGAATGCATTCCCACTTCCGGATTGACAACGTACAGACCGATAAGCTGACAAACAATACCGAGCAACCATGTCAGCAGGATTCCGAAAAGTAACGCGCCCTTAACTTTAAGGCAGATTAGCGACATTGTTATAATTATTCCGGCAAATGTAAGAACTATTCTGATGTCGCTTAAATCTCCAAGTGCGACAGGCACATCGGGTATATTTGCAACCACCACTCCGCCGTTGACAAGTCCGATAAATGCAATAAACAAGCCTATTCCCGTCCCAATCGCAAGTTTTAAATTTTTTGGAATCACATCAAAAATAGTTTCACGAATTTTAAAAAGAGAGAAAATCAGAAATATGATACCCTCAACAAAAACTGCAATAAGCGCGACTTGCCAACCAAAAGTTAAACCCACGGTAAATGCAAAAAACGCATTGACACCCATACCGGGTGCCAGCGCAAACGGGTATTTTGCATATAGTGCCATAATTAAAGTGGAAATTATTGATGCGAGTATTGTCGCCGTAAACACAGCCCCCCAATCCATACCCGCAACCGACAGAATATCAGGGTTTACAATAATTATGTATGACATTGTCATAAACGTGGTCAAGCCCGCTATCAGTTCTGTATGAATGTTTGTGTTGTTTTCTTTGAGCTTAAAATAATTCTCTATTTTTGTTTTCAAATATCGCGCACCACCCGATTTTTTAATTTATTATAACATATTTTCCCAAAAAGCGCAATAGCGATAAAGAAAATTCGTGATTATATATAATGTGGAATAAATTTGTGTGTTTTTCACAAAGTCAATTAAAACTTAATGCAAGAACTTATTAATTTCCTCATCAGACATGCCGCCTCGTCTAAACCTTTCAATGGTTTCTTGTATACCCTTTTCCATACCTCTTTCCATGCCCTCCTGCATAGCCGCCCTCTCACGCGCCCAATTATCCCACTCCATTTTATGGCGAGATTCGTAAACTAAACGCGTTTTCTCATCAGCGGACAACTCCATAAGACGAACAACGGCTTTTTCAACTTGTGGGTTTTGTTCTGCTAACATAGTGAATTCCTCCTTACTCTTAGCGGACAAAAACTTAGTCCACCACCATAATTGCGAACCGTCATCAGCGGTCGGGATTTTCGGCAACTCAATCGTATGTATTTCTAACTTATCAGAAAATTCCGAGCCTGTTTCAGGATTATATAGCGTATAACAATTGTGATAATTCTCGCTGTCATCTATAAAATTGTGGTCGGTAATCACGATGCTAATCACTTGTTTAATGTCAGAATGGTCGTTACCCGACTTCATCTGTCCTGTAATCATTTTAGAAGCGTAGTACAAAATACGCTCGCGCAAAACCGGAGACAGCCCAACTTGAATCTCCACATTTATGATTTTGCCGGATTTAGTTTTGACTTTAACATCAAGTATTCCAAGTTTATCGCCTTTATGTTCGCGAAGCAAGTGCGGGTCTGCAATCGCTATTTCTTTATATTCATCAAGCGAAACTTTCACCACCGAACGCAACAAACTCGTCAGTTGCTCAACATCGTTCTCGTCACCGAATATGAGCTTGAAAATATAATCATCAGTGGGTGAAAGAATTTCCGGCATGATGGGTATTTGTACAAAGTTTTTGTCTTGAGCGTTCAAAATTTTGACCTCCAGTATTTTTATAATATTATTCTATCATATTTGATTTTAAAAGTCAAGTTTTTTAAAATTTAATATGGGCAAACGTAGGGGACGGGCTTGCCCGTCCCGATTTTTTCGCCCGTCCTGAAATAGATGTTTATATAGAGAAGGGACGGGCAAGCCCGTCCCCTACACAACTCTCAACTGTCCACTCTCCACTGTCCACTGTCAAGAGGGTAGCCCAGTCTCTGTGTGAATATAAAACACGCATAGCAAAAACCGTTGGTCTTTCGACAACAACATTTTCGACAACAGAGCCTTTTTCGCAAATAATATAAAACACCATATGTTTTTTTGCGGAAATAGACCTAACACCTTTTGCAGCTAAATATTCATCAAGCACAAGAGGATAACGATACGGGCTTTCACGCAACGATTTGATTTTATCTTGTATTAGCGAAATTCGATGTTCTGCCGCGACAACGTTCTGCAATTCTCTTGAAATATATCTGTAAACATCACGCATGTCCTTTTTGGCAGAATCCATGATTTGGACTTCATACATCATTGCGATTCCTTCCAAAAATCTTCCATAAATTCATCAAAATTTGAATGTCTCCCTGCTTTCAAATCCTCGAAGCCCTCTTCAAGCAGACCATATAATTCATAACGCGCATAATTTTTTCTATAAGCTTCAATGCTCATCACTGCTAAATCTTCTCGCCCGTTGTTTGTGATGAAAACGGGTTCCATTCTCGAATGACAAAAATCAGAAATTTCGTTATATTTATCACGCAAATCCGCGCTCGGTCTGATGTTAGACATGAAAACACCTCACTTCTTGATTAATATCTATATTATAACCTATTTCACCAACTTTGTCAAATAAATTGTCAATTGTCAATACCGCCGCGAAAGATAGAAAATGAACTATAAAAACCTGTACTTTTTTATAGTAAGCTTTTTCGGGCGTTAAACAGACCAAAACAGTAAATATTTTAAAAGCATTCACAAAAAACACTTGACATTGCTCAAAATAAATGGTAAAATATAACAATAGCAAAATCACTATAAAAAAGTACACCTTTTTATAGTAAAAAACAGTAGCGAACGGAGGGCGCAGGCAATGAAAAAGAGAGTTTTATCAATATTTTTAACAATGGTGATAGTCATAGGGTTTATTCCGGGTGGAATGTTAAGTGCGAGCGCAGCAGCCTCCGGCAATGGGTGGTCGTTAGATGATGATGGGTTGCTTACTATAGAAAATGATGTTGGTATGGCTGACTGGATTGCCAATGGGAGAAACTCCTCCGGCAATATAGAAGCAGTGCGCGAGGTTGTTATTCAAGATGGTGTGATAAGTATAGGTCTTTATGCATTTGACAATTGCGCAGGTTTGACCGAAATAACAATTCCTGACAGCGTGACAAGTATAGGCGGTTTGGCATTTGCCAATTGCGCAGGTTTGACCGAAATAACAATTCCTGACAGCGTGATAAGTATAGGCGGTTGGGCATTTTCCGTTTGCACGGGGTTGACAAGCGTGACGTTCAAATCTCAAACACCGCCTTTGTTTGGCTCTTTTGTTTTCGATAATGTACCATCAAGCATGATAGTGTATGTCCCGTTGGGCGCGAAAGTGGCTTATGAAACTGAAAGTGAGTTGAGTGCGTTTAAGGTTTTTGAGCCTTGCGGTGAGCATTGCAAAGGCGAGGGCGAATGTGACGAGCCGTGTAAAAGGATAATCGCTTCCGGTGTTGACTGGACTTTAGATGAGGACGGATTGTTGATTATAGAGAGCGATACCGGAATGACTGACTGGATTGACAATGGGAGAAACTCCTCCGGCAATATAGAAGCAGTGCGCGAGGTTGTTATTCAAGATGATGTTACAAGTATAGGCGGTTGGGCATTTTCCTCTTGCACGGGGTTGACAAGCGCGACATTCAAATCTCAAACACCGCCTTCGTTTGGCTCTTCTGTTTTCGTTAATGTCCCGTCAAGCATGATAGTGTATGTCCCAATAGGCGCGAAAGCGGCTTATGAAACTGAAAGTGAGTTGAGCGCGTTTAAAGTTTTTGAGCCTTGTGGCGACCATTGCAAAGGCGAGGGCGAATGTGACGAGCCGTGTAAAAGGATAATCGCTTCCGGTGTTGACTGGACTTTAGATGAGGACGGATTGTTGGTTATAGAGAGCGATGCCGGTATGACTGATTGGACAAATAACGGGAGAAGCGTTTCCGCTAACAGAGACGCAGTTCTCACAGTTGTTATTCAAGATGGTGTGACAAGTATAAGCACCCTGGCATTTTACGATTGCACGGGGTTGACGAGTGTGACAATTGGTAATAAGGTTGAGAGTATAGGCAATAATGCATTTGCCGGTTGCGCGGGGTTGACGGAAATAATAATCCCCGATAGCGTGACAAGTATAGACGCTAATGCATTTACCGGTTGCGCGGGGTTGACTGAAATCACAATCCCCGACAGCGTGACAAGTATAGGCGATTATGCATTTCACAATTGCACGGGATTGACGAGTGTGACAATTGGTAATAAAGTTGAGAGTATAGGTGAGCAGGCATTTAATAACACAGGGTTGACAGAAATAAAAGTTTCAGCCGCCAATCAAAGGTTCGCCGATATAGACGGCGTGTTGTTTAACAAAAACGCAACAGAACTTATACGATATCCGGAAGGAAGACAAGGAAGTTATGAAATCCCCGACAGCGTGACAAGTATAGGCGATTATGCATTTCACAATTGCACGGGATTGACAGAAATAACAATCCCCGACAGCGTGATAAGTATAGGTCGGGAAGCATTTTTCAGTTGCACGGGGCTGACAGAAATAACAATCCCCGACAGCGTGACAAGTATAGGCGATGGTGCATTTTACGGTTGCAGGGGGCTGACAGAAATAACAATCCCCGACAGCGTGACAAGTATAGGCGATTTTGCATTTTACAATTGCACGGGGTTGACAAACGTGAGCATTCCCGATAGCGTGACAAGCATAGGCTTTGCCGCATTTTTCGGTTGCACGGGGTTGACAGAAATAAAAATCCCCGACAGCGTGACGAGTATAGGTGGTGCCGCATTTTATAATTGCACGGGGTTAACAAGCGTGACGTTTGACTCCCAAATGCCGCCGTTGCTTGGAACCGGTGTTTTCTACGACGTTTCGACAAGCATGAAAATATATGTTCCTAAAGGCGCGATAGAGGTTTATGAAGCGATTAGCCAATTGAGTGCATTTAATATCGTTGAAATTTTTGAGCCTTGCGGACCCGATTGCAAAGGCGAGGGTGAATGTGATGAGCCGTGTGAAAGGATAATCGCTTCCGGTATTGATTGGAAGTTAAACGAAAGCGGATTGCTGATTATAGAGAGCGATACCGGTATGACTGATTGGACAAATAACGGGAGAAGCGTTTCCGCTAACAGAAACGCAGTTCTCACAGTTGTTATTCAAGATGGTGTGACAAGTATAAGCACTAATGCATTTTTAGATTGCACGGAGTTGACGAGTGTGACTATTGGTAACAAGGTTGAGAGTATAGGCGCGCAGGCATTTTTCAATTGCACGGGTTTGACGGAAATAAAAGTTTCAGCCGCCAATCAAAATTTCACCGATATAGACGGTGTGCTGTTTAACAAAAACGCAACAGAACTCATACGATATCTGGAAGGAAGACAAGGAAGTTATACAATCCCCGACAGCGTGACAAGCATAGGCGGCGGTGCATTTTACAATTGCAAGGGCTTGACGAGTGTGACAATTGGTAACAAGGTTGAGAGTATAGGTGATTTTGCATTTTCCGTTTGCACGGGGTTGACAGAAATAACAATCCCCGACAGCGTGACAAGCATAGGCGAGGATGCATTTTCCGGTTGCACGGGGTTGACAGAAATAAAAATCCCCGACAGCGTGACAAGCATAGGCTTTGCCGCATTTTACGGTTGCGCGGGGTTAGCAAGCGTAACGTTCAAATCTCATATGCCGCCGTTGCTTGGAGACGGTGTTTTCTACAACGTTTCGACAAGCATGATAATATATGTTCCTAAAGGCGCGATAGAGGTTTATGAAGCGATTAGCCAATTGAGTGCATTTAATATCGTTGAAATTTTTGAGCCTTGCGGTGAGGATTGTAAGGGTGAAGGGAATTGCGACGACCCGTGTGAACCACCACCTGAATACGCGCTTGGTGACTGCAATAATGACGGCAGAATTAATATCGCTGATTTGACTTATTTGAAGTGGGCGATTGTAAAAATGTTGCCCGAAACACCGGAATGTTTTATAGCAGGGAAAGACACTATCGGCGCGGCAGATATAACATTGCTTAGAAATTTCCTTACAGGGAAAATTAGTAGTTTACGATAGAACGCTGTAGGGTACGGGCTTGCCCGTACCGCAATTTGCAGATGTTTATATACCCGTACCGCAATTTGCAGATGTTTATATACTTGTACCGCAATTTGCAGATGTTTATATAGAAAAGGGACGGGCAAGCCCGTCCCCTACATTTTTCAAAAACCAATTAAACTTACTGCAAGAACTTCTCAATCTCGTTTTCGGACATGCCACCCCGTCTAAACCTTTCAATGATTTCTTGCATGTATTCTTGTCTGCCCTCTTGTCTGCCTTCCTGTCTAGCCGCCCTCTCACGCGCCCAATTATCCCATTCCATTTTATGGCGTGACTCGTAAACCAAACGCGTTTTCTCGTCAGCGGACAGTTCCATAAGACGAACAACGGCCTTTTCAACTTGTGGATTTTGTTCTGCTAACATGGTAAATTCCTCCTTACTTTTGGCAGACAAAAACTTCGTCCACCACCATAATTGCGTGCCGTCATCTGTGGTCGGAATTTTCGGCAACTCAATCGTATGTATTTCTAATTTATCAGAAAATTCAGAGCCTGTTTCAGGATTATATAGCGTATAACAATTGTGATAATTCTCGCTGTCATCTATAAAATTGTGGTCGGTAATTACTATGCTAATCACTTGTTTAATGTCAGAATGGTCGTTACCTGATTTCATCTGCCCCGTAATCATTTTTGAAGCGTAATACAAAATCCGTTCTCGTAACATAGGCGAAGGCTTGACTTGGATTTCCACATTTATGATTTTGCCGGATTTAGTTTTGACTCTAACATCAAGTATTCCGAGTTTATCGCCTTTGTGTTCACGAAGCAAGTGTGGGTCGGTAATCGCTATTTCTTTATACTCGTCAATCGAAACTTTCGCCACCGACTGCAACAAACTCGTCAGTTGCTCAACATCGTTTTCATCTCCGAATATGAGCTTGAAAATATAATCATCAGTCGGCGAAAGAATTTCCGGTATGATGGGTATTTGTTCAAAGTTTTTGTCTTGAGCGTTCAAAGTTTTAACCTCCGATGTTTTTAATAATATTATTCTATCATATTTGATTTTAAAAGTCAAGTTTTTAAAAAATTTAATATGGGCAAACGTGGGGACGGGCAAGCCCGTCCCCTACATAACTCTCAACTCTCAATTGTCAACTGCCTATCTCCTTCCTCTCCCCAAAAACTCAAAGAGAGCGACGATTAGCTCGTTGATTTGTGAGCGTGCGAATTGTGCGTCTGCCCCTGCTGATTCGCCGCGCATTCTCATGTTTTCATGTATAAGCGATGAGAAGAGCAACACCGGTGTGGTGCGCAATTCTTTGTCTTCTTTGATTAGCCTTGTTAGACTGTGCCCGTCCATTTGCGGCATTTCAATGTCAGAAACAACGGCGGCAACATTTTTTCTTAAATCGGGCGTGCCTTTTAATGAGCGAATGTAATCCCATGCTTCTAAGCCGTTGCCGAATGAACGAACGGTTTTAAAGCCCGTTTGTTTTAAGGCATCGACTAAAACCTTGCAGAGGAAAGAGCTGTCCTCAACCACGATAATTTGAACAGAATAATCTAAGTCTTTAGATACAGTGGTAAGGTCTATGTCGCTAACCTCAAATTCTTGCCCATAATTTAAGTCGCAGATAATCTTTTCAAAGTCTAATATCATAATCATACGATTATCAAGTTTGGCAACGCCCGTAGCAACGCTTTCGGTGCCCTGGTGGCGCACAGAAGGCGGCTTTTCAATTTCAGACCAACTCAAAGCCTGAATGCCGTTAACGGTGGTAACGTGAAAAGCAACGCTCATCTGTTGAAAATCGCAGACGATTAACAGTCCGTTGCCGTCCTCGTCAGAGCCGCAATTGAGAACCTTGTGCAGGTCGATTACCGTGACAAGTTTATCCCTATGCATAAACACGCCCTCAATCTCCGGCGGAGCCGACGGCATAGGAGTGAGTTCAACGTATCTTATAATCTCGCTGACTTTGGCAATGTTAATGCCAAAAAATTCGTCCCCCACCAAAAAATCAAGCAACTGTAACTCGTTATTCCCCGCTTCAAAAGAAACCTCTCTTCTGTCTTCCATCAGACTGTACCCATCCTTTCCGGTTGTGGCAAATAACCACTTTTGCTAATTATACTACACATTCCCACAAAAATCAAGTATTTTTGTCAAATTTACTAAAAATCATAAAACTCTAATTCCGTTGAAGAAAGCGTTTTTCCAATAGTCGCCTGAAATGTCTTGCTCTCTCACAACCTCGTTAAGGCTTGAGCTGAAAATCATCGTGTTGTTGCCCATATAAATGCCGCCGTATTCTGCTGCCGCCCCACTTTCAGAGAAGAAAACCAAATCTCCCGGTTGAAGCTCGTCAAATTCCGACACCCTGTCGCCCATTTGCGCTTGCTCTGAAATGCGGCGCGGTGCGTTTAAGAAGCCGTTTTGATTTAAAACGTAGTAAATGAAACCCGAATTGTCAAAGCCCTCAGACGGCGAAGAACCGCCTTGAGTGAAGCCAATTCCTAAGAGTGACGATGCGGCGGTGGTAATGCCATTTTCAGTCGCCTCAAAATCGGGGCGCACGACAACTTCCGGCTCGAGTTGAGTCTCGTCTTCATCGTCTAAGCCTATGATTATGTCCTCCGGCCCGAAAATTTCATCATCGTTTTCGTCAACCAAAACAGGCTCGTCTTCCCAGAAAATTTCTGTTTCGGCTTCTTGTGTCGTTTGTTGGAATGTCTCTAATTGAGTCGTTACAAAGGGGGTGGTTTCGCTTGTCGCCTTATTATCAGAACTATCGGAGCTATTAGAGCTGTCACACCCGTATAACGCCAATCCCGAAAAAGCCAACAATAGTGGTATAAATCTTTTCATCATTTTAAACATGTCCTTTCTTTGCACGGTATATTTTAAGAAGTATAGCTCTATTCTACAGGGTTTTGAACAAAATGTCAAGCGAATTTTGAAAAAAGACTTGACATTCCAAAAAAAATATGATATACTGGCATTGCTGTTCTAAAGACAGCAGGTCGTTGCGGCATTACAGTCGTTGCGTTAAAGCGTTTCGCGCCTGCCGAGGAATAGAGGTGAATTTTGATTTATTCCTCTTTTCTGTCTTTTGCAGAGAGGGGTTTTTCTCGTTAAAGAAATATTTGAACAGCAAAAAATTATGAAGGAGGATAATCAATGCCAAGTGCAAAAATTTTGCAGGCTAAAGAGGCGTATGTTGCCGAGTTGTCTGACAAGCTTAAAAGTGCCGTCTGCGGCGTATTAGTTGACTATAAGGGAATTGCCGTTGCCGACGACACAAAACTAAGACGTGAGCTTCGCGAAAATAATGTCTATTATGCGGTTGTCAAGAACACGCTTCTCAAAAAAGCCCTTGAACACGCGGGAATTGAGGGGCTTGACACCCTGCTTGAAGGCTCAACCGCAATAGGGCTTTCAGACCAAGACATTATCATCGCGCCTAAAATTTTGTTCAAGCAAAGCGAGAGTTCGGGCGAACTCTTTAATGTCAAAGGCGGCTTTATTGAAGGCAAAGCGGCTCAAATATCGGTTCTTGAGGAATATGCAAAGCTTCCGTCAAAAGAAGTTCTTATTTCCAAACTGCTGTTTATGTTACAGTCGCCCATGCAAAGAGCGGCGATTGCGATAAGCGAAATCGCAAAGAAAAAAGACGGCGGCGATGCTGCCTAATAAAAATTACATTTATGGAGGAAAATTATAATGGCATCAGAAAAAGTTTTGGCTATTGTCGAAGATGTAAAGAAGTTAACTGTTTTAGAACTTAACGATTTGGTAAAAGCCTTTGAAGAAGAATTCGGCGTTTCAGCCGCAGCAATGGTATCAGCAGGCCCCGCAGCAGGCGGTGCTGCCGAAGCTGAAAAAACAGAGTTCGACGTAATGCTCATGGGCTTCGGCGAATCTAAAATGAACGTCATCAAAGCCGTAAAAGACATTTGCGGTTTAGGGCTCAAAGAAGCAAAAGAATTTGTTGAATCAGCCCCCAAAGCCTTAAAAGAAGCCGTTTCTAAAGCAGAAGCGGACGAGTTAAAAGAAAAACTTGAAGCTGCTGGAGCGTCGGTTGAGATTAAATGACAGTTGACGAACAATTGACAATGTACAATTGACAATTGACAATGATTGTAGGGGGCGGGCTTGCCCGTCCCGAATGAACACCGAAAATTATAACACCGCCCGGCAGTTTTTGTTGGGCGGTGGCAATGTATATTGATGAAGGCAATGGTTTCTTTTATGATTACAAAGACCAACTACACACTAACTCGCTCAAAACGCCGCACAATCGCAATCTATGTCCGTAACGGTATAGTCGATGTTCGCGCGCCGATGAGAGCTTCAAAGTGCGAAATTGACAAGTTTGTGCAGTCAAAAGAAAAGTGGATTAGTGACAGATTGGCAGAATCGCGGGAATTGCAATCAAAGCGTGATGAATTTGTGCAGAATAATTCCGCTTTTATTCCTCAGTTGAAAACAGAATATATTGCAAAAGCAAAATCATATATTCCCACACGAGTAATGTATTTTTCAAAGTTGATGAATGTCACGCCGATTGCGGTAAAAATCAACTCTGCGAAAACTCGTTGGGGCAGTTGCAGTGGGCGAAAAAGCCTCAACTTTTCGTGGCGGCTGATTATGGCTGATGATGATGTAATTGACTATGTTGTTGTTCACGAATTGGCGCATATCACAGAGATGAATCACTCGCCGAGGTTTTGGGCAATTGTCGAAAATATACTGCCCGACTATAAAACAAGACAGTTAAAATTAAAGCAGTTACAGAAAGTTTTAAGTGTTCAAGATTGGGATTAAAACTATCTTGTTTTGAAAATTATAAATAGGAGTATTTTATATGAGCGAGAAACAAAAAATGCTTGCAGGTGAACTCTACTTAGCCTACACCGAAAACGATTTAACGCTGACTAACGAGCGGAGAAACGCCCAACGACTTACACGGCTTTTCAACGCCACAACCGAAGAAGAATTTCACCGCCGCACCGAAATTCTGCACGAGTTATTCGGCGCAATCGGTGATAGGTGTTACATTGAGCCGAGTTTCAAGTGTGACTACGGTTATAACATCAAAGTCGGGAATAACTTCTACGCGAATTACGATTGCGTTATTCTTGACGTTTGCGAAGTCAACATCGGTGACAACGTTTTTCTCGCGCCGGGAGTGCATATTTATACTGCCACCCATCCGCTTGAAGCGGAAATTCGCAACTCGCTTTTGGAATACGGCAAGCCCGTGACAATCGGCAACAGCGTGTGGCTTGGCGGCGGCGTGATTGTTCTGCCGGGCGTTACAATCGGCGATGGGAGCGTTATCGGTGCAGGTTCGGTTGTGACAAAAGATGTGCCGAGCGGTGTTGTCGCGGCTGGGAATCCGTGTCGGGTTATTAAGGAGATTGCGGAGTAATCTATAATTTCAAGAAAAGAGGAATGATATGCTCGGAATCTATTTCAGCGGAACAGGAAATACACGCCACGCGGTTGAGCGGTTTGTGTCGGAAGTTGACAGCACGGCAAAATCCCTCTCAATCGAAGACGGCGGCATTTTAGACGAACTTGAAAAGAATGAAATGTTCGTGTTTGGCTTTCCTGTATATTACAGCAATATCCCGAAAATCGCAAAGGATTTTATTATCGAAAACAAGGCTTCTTTCAAAGGCAAGAAAGTATTCATCATCGCCACGAAAGGCTTGTTTAACGCGTTTGGCGTGGGTTATGCAAGAAGAATATTTGCCGACTGTGGAGCAGAATTTATCGGAAGTTCGCAGTTTAATATGCCCGATAATATTAGAGATTTGAAGATTATGGAAGTCGCTTTCGATTACAGCAAAGACGGTAAAATACTCGAAAAAACAGATAAGAAAATCGCAAAAGCCGCCGATAAATTCAAAGCGAGTAAGCGGCAGAAAAGCGGCTTGAATCCGCTGAATTACATAATCGGATTCTTCTTGAAAATTCTGTGGTTTTATCCCAATACCGATAGTTATATTACTGCCCCGAAAGTTGACACAGAAAAGTGTAACAGTTGCGGCTTATGCGTGAAATTATGCCCGATGAAAAACTTGACAATCGCTGATGAAAAGGCGGTTTCGGGCGATAAATGCACTGTTTGTTATCGATGTTTCGGGAACTGTCCGACACAGGCGTTGACGGTGTTGGGGGATAAGGTTTATGGGCAGTATGTGTTTGAGAAAGGCGGCACATCATGAACTATACAAAAGAACAACTCGAAGAAGCCCACACCGCGCTTTTATCTACGCTCAAAAAGTGCGAGAAAATTGACACATCTAACTTTGGTAAATCGCAGAAGACATTACTTGAACGAAGAATCAGAGCGTTGCGGTTGGCTTTGGAATTGATTGAAAGGGAAACAGGGAGGATATAAACTATGTCAACTTGTAAAGAAAACAAATCGATGAAATGCCCGTGTACATATTCATGTTCACGGCGCGGCAAATGTTGCGAATGTTTGGCGTATCATACACGTTCGGGCGAGTTCCCTGCTTGCTTTTTCTCGAAAGAAGCAGAACGGCAGTACGACCGCAGTTTTGCGGCGTTGATTAAAGATAGAAAGTAGGTAAAGTCATGCAAAAAATAACTATTTCAAATGTAAAAAGCGCGGAATTTACAACCACAAATCTTAACGAGTTTTTTGAACCCGGAAAGGAACACAAACGCTCTTTCGAGTATCAAAAAAGTGCAGTGAGCAACCCCTTTACAGCAGGCACTGGCAAGCTCTCTGTCTGCTTTTACACCTTGCAACCGGGGAAAGCCAACTATCCGTATCATTATCACTTGGGGAGCGAGGAAGTGTTCTACATTATTAGCGGTAGTGGCACGTTGAAGACTCCGGACGGTGATAAGCCCGTTTCACAGGGCGATGTAATTGTCATGCCCGCGAACGAATCGGGCGCGCATATGCTGATTAACACTTCAAATGCACCGCTTGTCTATCTCGATGTTGACACCGTGGACTTAACCGCACCGGAAGCGGCTGTTTATCCCGATTCGAGGAAAGTTATGATTTGGAAAAATGAGTTGCGAAAAGCGTTCAAATTGAGCGATGAAGCGAATTACCTTGAGGGGGAGTAATGTGAGCCTGCAAGGCATGGGCGGAGGTGTAAAAATGACAGACCTAACTCAAATCCCCGGCATCGGTAAGAAAGCCCAGAAAGAAATATTGGAGGAAAAAAGCAATGATGCGTAATCCCGAACAAACAATTATAACCACAACCTACCCCGATAAAGACTCCGCAAAACACACCGCAAAACTGCTTGTAGAGCGGAATTTGGCGGCGTGTGTTCAGATTTTGCCGATTGAAAGTTTATACTCATGGCAGGGTCAAATCTGCGATGAAAATGAAGTCAAGTTGTTGATTAAATCGCGGTCTGAGTTGTTTGATGAAATCGCTGAAGTTATAAAAGAAAATCACACTTATGAAGTGCCGGAGATTGTGCAGATTCCGATTACAGGCGGTTCTGCGGCGTATTTGGGGTGGATTGGTGAGTGTACGGGGGAACGTAATAATGTGGTAGAACATCACAAACAAGCAGTTAGGCGAAAATCCCGCATTACAGGAATCAGTATAGCTTCAGTTATGTCAATTCCTATATTAGTATGTTTTATTGTCAACTTAGCGACGGCTCACGCTTTGGACTGGTTTTTTATCGTGCTAACCGCGCTGATGACATTCGCATCGCTCACGGTCATACCTCTCGTTTTCGGGAAAGAAAAACTCCTGTGGGCTTTAGGGAGCTTCACAGCAAGCCTTACTCTGCTGTTGGCAACTTGTGCGATATACAGCGGTGGCGACTGGTTCTTTGTCGCGATAATATCTGTTATTTTTGGGCTGTCGCTCATATTCGCGCCGTTTGTAATCGGCAAGACGAAAGTCGCCCCCAAGCTACTGCCAAAATTGCGGCATAAAGGATTGCTTGCAATGACGATTGATACAGTGCTTTTGTATGCCGTAGTCGTAGTTAGTATGAATTACGCACAGAGCGGGGGCGTTGGCGAGGCATTACTAAGCACAACGACTGGGGCGGTTTTCCCATGGGTGTTATTCCTTGTGATTCGCTATCTCAAAACAAGCGCGTTCACAAGAGCCGGAATCTGCACGATTTTCGGTGGGGTATATTCGCTGTTTATGAATGATATTATTCCACTAATCATAAATGTGGATGCAAACGCAAACACAAGTCTAACACAAGTTTTTAATGCAAATTTCAGCGACTGGAGCAGTAATGCGAACGTCAACGCCAATATTGCGGCACTCATATTACTTTCAAGTTGCGCGGTTGGTATTGCGCTGATTGTGGTTGGGCTGTTGCGTAAGGAAAAGGCAAAATGCCGAATTTGTAGCTAATAAGAATTCACTCTTGACATATCACCGAAAATCTGTTACAATAAGATTTAAAAGAGAGGTGATTGCTTTTCATGACTGAACTCGAATATAAATTCACTTATGACCTGCTGTTCAAGATGGTCTTCACAAAGCATGTTAAATTGCTGAAAAGTCTCGTAGCCACGCTACTTGGGCTTGCTCTTGACAGCATTGAGCTGTTTCAAATTCGCAACCCCGAAATTCCACCTGAGACGTGGGGTGACAAGTTTTGTCGTCTTGACATCAACATGATAGTAAACGGTCTGCGAGTTGACCTTGAAATTCAAATCAATGATGAGGGTGACTTTCCGGAACGCTCGCTTTATTATTGGGCTCGTGAGTATTCCACAGCTTTACAAGAAGGAGAGACCTACTCGGATTTACCGAAGACGATTATTATCAGCATAGTAAATTTCACGATGTTTAAAGATTATTCCGGCTTTCATTCAGAGTTTCACGCTCTTGAAGCCACTCGTCATACACAGTTAACCGATAAATTTTGTCTGCATTATTTCGAGTTGCCTAAATTGCCATTAGATGCCCTGTCTAAAACCGATAGGCTCAGATTATGGCTTGCATTGTTCAAAGCGAAAACTGAAGAAGATTTGAAACAAATTGAAGAGTTGGGGGTTGATGAAATGCAAGAAGCGATTCAAGCTTATAAAACAGTTGCCGCCACTTCCGAGTTCAAGGAAGTCGCACGTCTTCGTGAACGCGCGAGATTTAACGAAGCATCGGCTTTGCGGAATGCAAGGAAAAGGAACAGCATTGAAATCGCCAAAAACTTACTTGCCGATGGCGATTCTATAGAGAAAGTTGTGCGTATGACAGGTTTATCCAAAAAAGAAGTCGCGGGGTTGCGAGGGTAACTGCATTATAGTCTTCATGACAGATAAACTTTTTGACTATATAATTAGCTTGTGACGGGGAATGGGTATGTATTTTTTTGTCAGAAAATTAGTTGAGATTTATGTTAAGTTGCGATATAAGCTTGTTGTACACGGTAAAGAAAATTATGCTTTCTTGCCTAAGGGCGGCTATATTATCGCCTGCAACCACCAAAGCTATTCAGACCCTCCGGTTGTCGGGGCGGTGTTTCGCGGAAAGTTTTCGTTTATGGCGAAATCAGAGCTTTTCAAGAACCCGATTTTCGGCTGGCTCATACGCTGTTGCGGTGCGTTTCCGGTGAATAGGGGTACGGGCGATACAAGCGCGCTTGAAAACGCCGCCGCTCAAGTCAAAAAGGGGCGAATTTTAGTTATTTTTCCTGAAGGAACGCGCTCAAAAAACGGCGAAATAGGCAGGGCGCGCTCAGGTATTGCCGTTATTGCGGCAAAAGTTAATGCCCCCATAGTCCCTGTTTGCATAGTGTACGCAAAGGGCGGCGACGAAAGCAGGGCTGATGTCGCGATAGGCAAACCCATTACTTTAAATCATATAGAGCTTGATATAGAAAACCGCAAAACATTGAGAAGTATATGTGAGAAAATAACTAATGAAATTAAAGAGCTTAAGCGGACAATTGAAGGTTGATTGCCGAATTGCTAAAACGGCTGGAATGTGTTACGGCGTGAGGCGCGCGGTTGAAATTGCCGAGCAAGTCGCGCAAGCGGGAGGCGGCTACACCCTCGGCGAACTAATCCATAACGACACCGTCAAGCGCGAACTTGAAGCGCGCGGTGTGTTTTCGATTGATGAGAGAGAACTGTTGCAAACAAAAAATGACTTTTCCCGGTCTGAAACCGGCGGCTTGCCGGTCATAATAAGAAGTCATGGTGTTTCGCGTGGGGTTTATGAGTTGTTGAACGAGAAGGGAATACGTTATATTGATGCTACCTGCCCTGATGTGAAAAAATTACACAAAATTATCAGCGAACAAACTGCGTTGGGAAAAAATGTCATAATAATGGGTGATATTGAACACCCCGAAATAACTGCGGTGTTGGGTCACGCTCTTGGTGACAGCGTAGTGAAAGTAGTAAAATCTGCCGTTTTATTAGAGGATTTGTTGAAGCGCGAAAAAATTTTTCGTCAAAATGCACTAATTTTAATGGCTCAAACCACCTTTGATGTAGCACAATGGCGATATTGTAAAGAAATTATAAAAAAATACTGTACAAACGGCGAAAAATTTGATACAATATGTAGAGCGACTGTTAATCGTCAGCAAGAGGCACGTAAATTAGCCGCAGAATGTAACTTGATGATTGTTGTCGGTTCAAGCCGTAGCAGCAATTCAAGAAAGCTTGCGCAAATATGCGCTGACATTACCCCCACTTTTTTTGTTGAAGACAAAAGTCAGCTGTCGCTTGAACAAATATGTATGCTGTTATCCCCTCAAAAGGATATTTTAATAGGCATTACCGCCGGTGCTTCAACGCCCGCGAGGATTATTAAGGAGGTTCATAATTTTATGAACGAAGAATTGAAAAACAAGGTCGTCGAGAGTACGGAAAGCGGCTCTGACATTGATTTCATGGCGGAGGTGGACCGAACCTTCAAAAGAGTATATATAGGGAACAGGGTCAAGGCCTGCGTTGTTGCGGTCAACAGAACTGAAGCTGTTGTTGACGTGGGCACCAAACACTCGGGCTACATACCTGCCGATGAGTTGAGTGCCGAACCCGGGCTTGAACCCGAAGAAGTGGTTAAAGTCGGCGATGAAATTGAATGTATTGTCACCTCAATAAACGATGCTGAGGGCGTTGTTTATCTGTCTAAAAAACGCATAGATGCGGTATTGGGTCTTGAAACAATCGAAAAAGCCCTTGAAAGCGGCGAAACGCTTTCTGCCCCCGTAACGGCGGTGGTTAAGGGCGGTCTGATTTTGATTTATAAAGGGGCGCGAATTTTCGTCCCCGCTTCACAATCGGGCGTTCCGCGTACGGGAAAACTTGAAGAACTTCAAAAACAGATTGTCAAGTTCAAAGTTATTGAAGTCAACAAAGAGAGAAACCGTGTTGTCGGCTCAATAAGAGCGACTCTCAGAGAAGAACTTGATGCAAAGAGAGAAGCCTTCTGGAACCAAATTGAAGTCGGTCAACGCTATACCGGCGAAGTGAAGTCTATGGAAAGCTACGGCGTTTTTGTCGACCTCGGCGGCGTAGACGGCATGGTGCATTTAACCGAACTCACCTGGAACAGAATCAAACACCCGAAAGAAGTTGTCTCTGTCGGCGAAAAGTTAGATGTATACGTTAAAAACTTCGACCCTATTAAGAGAAGGGTTTCATTGGGGGTTAAAGACCCTAACGACAACCCATGGACTAAGTTCTTAAACGACTTTAATATCGGCGATGTTATAACCGCTAACGTGGTGAGCATAACTCCGTTCGGGGCGTTCGCGCGCATTATTCCCGGCGTTGACGGGCTTATTCACATTTCACAGATTTCTGTTGAGCGCGTAACAAACGTTGCCAAAGAGTTACAAATCGGTCAAGATGTGGAATGTAAAATCACAGAAATAAACGAAGAGAAATGTAGAGTCAGTCTTTCCGTCAAAGCACTGTCAGTAAAAGAAATTCCCCAAGAGACAACCGATGACGACTCAAACGAGCAACCCGAATCTCAACCAGATGCACTTGTCTACTCTGATGACGATGTTGCGGCTGAAGAAGTTGCAACTGAAGAGCCTGCGGCTGAAGAAGTCGTGACCGATGAGCCTGTGGCTGAAAACAAATAACCGAACAACCTATAAATATATTTGCCCCGGCACTTTAGAGTGTCGGGGCAGTTTAGTTACTTTTTAGTTCCTATACCACATTAAAGTGCGTACTTGTATATTGAAAATATTATTGATATAATGATACTATAAAACACAAGAAAGGACATGGCTAAAAACATGAATAAACACGAAAAATATTCTATCGAAAAGTATAACAGTCTCGCATTTGATTATGACAATACACCTGACGGCAGAATGTCAGCAGGTTATAAGGCAAAAATCCTTGAACTCTGCGAGGTGCCAAACGGGGCTACGGTGCTTGACGTTGGCTGTGGAAACGGAACGCTTATCGGCGCGCTGAAACGCAAAGGTAACGCACAGGCATTAGGCATTGATATTTCACCGAAAATGATTGACGAGTGTCGCCGAAAGTATGCGGACATTGATTTTTATGTAACAAGCGGCGAGAAACTCCCTTTTGAGAATAATCGCTTTGACATTCTCACGATTTGCTGTGCGCTTCATCACTTAAACGCCCCGGGCAACTTTTTTCGGGAGGCAAATCGAGTTCTTAAAACAAACGGAACTTTGATTGTGGCTGAAATATGGCTGCCGTTCGGGATAAGACAGATTTTTAACCTTTTGTCCCCACTGTATAAAGCGGGTGATAACAAACTGTTCAGCCATAAGCGGCTGAAAAAACTCTTTACCGACAATGGTTTTCGCATAACCGAAATCTACAAAAAAGGCACTATGCAGATTGTGAAGGGGGAAAAGACGTGATAGAAAATCTATTAAACGAAACCGCTCTGCTCAATTACAATGCGCCGGAAATACGCTCCCTCATACATAAAAGAAACTGGCGTGAACTAAGCGAAAAAGAGCGTATTTTAGCCATTTATAACTATGTCCGCGATGAGATTGCGTTCGGCTATAACAAAGCCGACACTCTTTCAGCCGCCGATGTTTTGCGTGACGGCTATGGACAGTGCAATACTAAAGGAACGCTGTTCATGGCTCTGCTCCGCGCCGTGCAAATTCCCTGCCGTATACACGGGTTTTTCGTGGATAAAATCATACAAAAGGGTACGCTGAAAGGGTTTTATTACGGGCAGTCGCCCAAAGAAATACTCCATTCGTGGGTTGAGGTTTATTACAACGCTCAATGGCTGAATTTAGAGGGGTTTATCTTAGATATGCGCTATTTAGGCGGCTTGCAAGCTCAATTCAAAGACTGCACAGGCTCATTCTGCGGCTATGCGGTGGCTACACCCGACTTTCAAAACCCACCTGTGGAATGGAACGGGGGTAACACCTACATTCAAAAAGACGGCATTATAGCAGACCTTGGCGTTTTTGACAGCCCTGATGAATTGTTCGGAAAAGAGCGGCAGAAAGTGGGGCGATTTAAGACTTTTATGTTTCGCTATATCGTGCGCCATTTTATGAATAGGAATGTAAATAGAATCCGGAATAAAATCATACCCTCGACAAAAACTCATCATAGTCACTCTTAAACAAGCGGTCTTGAATAACTCGATACTTCTCAAACTCATTCTCCGCATGAGCCTTTGCGATTTCAGCAGTAATCCTCCCCAAATTATCCAAAATCTCATACTTGCTCGCTTTAAGAACCATGTCCAACTGCTCTGCCCAATCCGCCATCGTCATCGGGATTTTACGCCGCGCCATACCCTCAGCCAAGTCTAAATATCCCGAAACAATCAGCTCTAAATCTTGCATTTCATGCTCGGTGAGATAATTTTTCGCAATCGAAACATCGCTCTTTACAATCTTCCCGGACGGTGCTTTTTCCCACATCGTAAGCCCCATATGCTCTTTTGTGCTGTCTGCACGTTTGTAAATCAACTCTGCCGCCGTATGATGATGAACTGCCCAATGTAGCTTGTTTTGAACTTTTGCAAAGAAATTTTTAGTAGTCACGGCGGATTTATCGTAGTCCATAGAAGTCGAGTAAATATCGGTTATTTTCTGATAAAATCGCCGTTCGGACAGGCGAATTTCACGGATTTCCTCAAGTAAGCGTTCAAAGTAATCATCGTCTAAAAACATACCGTTTTCCATGCGCTTTTTGTCGATTAAATAACCACGCAAGGCAAACTCTCGCAGAACGACAGTTGCCCAACGCCGAAATTCGGTCGCCTTAGCGGAATTAACGCGATACCCGACGGCGATAATCATATCAAGATTATAGTGCTTGATTTTGCGATTAACCGCACGGTCGCCCTCTTTTTGAACTATTAAGAAATCCTTAATAGTTGCCGTTTCGTTTATTTCAGTTTCTGTAATAATGTTAGTAATGTGCATGTTTATGTTCGCTAATTGTGTATCAAAAAGGCTTGCAATCAGCTTTTGCGAAAGCCACACCGTGCCGTCTTGCACACGCACTTCGATTCCGTCACCGCCCGTTTGGTAGGCGAAAGTCAGAAACTCGGCGGTTGTGTTACGGATTGTCAGTTTGTTTTCTTTTAGGGACATAGACTTGAACTCCTCTATTCATCATCATTCGCCTTGTTTTTAATATATTCTATAAAATCAACTGTCCAATAACTGCCTGTATCTTTTTTCTCAAGGTTTTAGATTTATTATAACATATTTTTTTGGAACATACAAGGTGTATTTTCGGGTCTTTTTTAAGTTAAAAACAATAGCGAGTTTTGCGAATAAACCATGAATGTCAGCCTTCCATCGCCCTTGACTTTTGAATGTAAATATGCTAAAATAATATCATAAAAACATGGAGTTCAAAACTATGAAAATCTTATACGTTGTTATATCAATTTTATTTATAACAAATATTTCATTAAGCCTCTGTCTTATATTTCAGAAACCGGTATGTGAACGCTTGCATCTTGATTATGAGACTGATGCTCCGGTAGAAATAGACCGTGTTCCTGATGCAGAGACCGCAAAAAAAATAGCTGATATAATTATTGGAACAACTCCTTCCTATGACCCTGAATTATACTATGATATATACGAAGTTAATTTTATGGAAGAAGATAATTTATGGCAAGTTTTGTATCACCCTCACCCGGGATATACCGATGATGGGTTTATTACAAGTGCTGTATGTTTTTCCTTGAGTTTTTATATACGAAAGGACAACGGAATGATTGTATGATTTTGTGAAAATAGGGGGTATCTGCCTTGATAAAATATAACAAAAACAAAACATTATCTTTCAAGCTTATCAAAAAATCGGATTTATTCGAGAATAGCGGTGGACATCTTATAAGCGAAGATTTTGTTAGAATGTGTACAGTTCGACTTGAAAAAGATTATCAAACGAAATGGCAACACAAAGATTGGGACAATTCATTTGAAATTTTAATCATCATTTTAAATGGCATTGGTAAATTTATTACTTCTCATAACACTGTTCCTTTCAAGGCAGGTGACCAATTCTATTTAATTAATGCACCTTGCCGGATTAGTCACTTCGGTGAAAAACGCGAGTGGAAACGGCACAATCTCCGAGTATACCTACACATACTATCTTGACGGCAATCAGCGAACAAAAACCGTGGCTGACGGCACGACTGCTAAGAAATAAGGGGTAAGGTTTATGGAATGGACGAGTATGATGAATGTATTAAATGATGCTCGCGATGATGAAAAAAAATTAGTAGTCTATTGGTCAAATGGCGTAATTATTGAAGGATTTATGGACACTATCTCCGAAACCAGCACTTGTGAATTGGAAGAAGATGACCCTAATTACCTTGAATATTATATGGGTATTATGGAAATATCTGATATAATAGAATTATCGGAAGGGGCAACTTTTAAAGGCGAAATTGGCGACTTAATAGAACTATCTGTATTAAATGAACCTATAAGAATTGAAGAAAAAGGAAAAGGAATTATTTGGCAAAAACAAAGATGACGAAATCATAACCACCTGAACCCATTTCCGCAAGACATTCCAAAAAAACACACCGCCCGACACTTATTTGTGCCGGGCGGCATTTAAGCTGCCCTTTGCCCTATGCTTATTTGTCAACATCGGCTGTTGGCATTATATCTACAACTAACCTAAAGTTGGGTGTGTGTGTTACTATGAAGTAACGCCTGTCGGGTGTTCTCTCCCATACTTGATATTCATTCGACTCGGCGATGGCGCGTAAATAATCGGGGTTATGACTCTCGGTGAAATACAGGCTGCTGAGCCACCATTGAGCATCGGGGCGACCGCTCATATCTTGTCGATAAACAACTCTTTCTCCAAAATCATTAAACGGTATGATTCCTCCTAAATCATCTCTTAATGAGTTTAAGTCAATCCAATAAAGCCCCGTTGTCAATGTATTATTCTCAATCGCATAAATATCTTCCCTAAATGCATTTGTGTCAAAAAGTGGGGTAGTCAGCCGATATATAAAAAATACAAGCCCAATAGAAATAACAGCAGCTATTAAAGTAAAGCGTGTAAACTTTTTGGTTGCTGTCATTTTTACTATGATAAAAACATTAACTAAAACAATCATCAATATTGCCACGATGCAAGCAGTGAATACTGTCTTCGACCATGCTTCGTATGCTTGTAATATCTCAAATACAGTAGTAGAATCATTAACATTTCCGGAACCTAAAAACACCGCCAAGGCTATAATTGCCAATGCCGGTAACAAGGAGCAAAACTGTATAAAGCCATGCCAAAAACTTTTAATTACTGCCTTGTCTTTGCGCTGTTGCGATTTATGCTTTTCGAAAATGCGCGAACGATTGCCCACGGCAAATTCACGCAATCCATCTATATTTTTATTATTCCAAAGGTTCTCGGCTTCTTTGTATTTCCCAACCGCAATATTCGGGCAGTTATCTACTATGTAATCAAGTATACCTTCTGTCAAATCTACATTTGCCATCGGTTTTATTTTATATTTTTTTCGACTATATATGCTATCTTTTACACTGTAAATATACAATCGGTCAGCTATTCCGGTCTCTTTATCCGGCTTGCCTGCGTGAACCCAAACGGCATTTTCAAAAGGTATGATTTTTACATTTAACCAAAAACCCATAATGCCTATGAGGTAGTCTCTGTCTATGCGAATGGGTAATTGCTCTGTGAGTGTCCCGTTTGCTTGATTTTGCACAAAAGCAGTGCCATGTTCCCAAGTCTGCTCCAAACGCCTAAAAGTTTCTTGTGGACTGTCAGTTTTGTTGCAGAACAGTTTTATGCCCTTTTCAGCATTTGGTTTAATTGTTCGCATAATGCAGATAACAAGACCGCATATTGTGATAAAAGGCAAAAACAGTAAATAAGCCAATATGACATGAAACACAATAAACTCTAAACCCATCATATACTGAACAACCACTAAGGCTAAAGCGGCAAAAACAGCTATATTTAAGCCGAACAATCCTATTAAGAATTTTTTAGATTCGGCTTTTATCAATTTATTTAATTCTGTTATCATGGAGTTCTCCAATGTCTACACTGCACTTGTAGGTAAATCTCCTTCTTTTTCCAAAACATATTACGCTACCTCGTTTTTAGAGCTTTATTATGCTTTTTTTCGTGGGACAAATTGAATATCATAACCTAACACGTCAAGCATACGGCACATGGTCTTCAAAGTCGGACTGCTCTCTTTGTTTTCAATCCGTGAAATGACTTGTTGCTTGCTTCCTGCTTTTGCGGCTAACTCTGATTGCGACATACCCTTTTCTTTTCGCATCTTGATTAATTCGCCTAACACTTGATACTCGGTTCTGCTCTCGTCCCACATCTTCTTTAGTTCGGGGTCTGTTGCAATTGTGCTGTTAAAAATTTCTTCAAAAGGGACGTGTACAAACATAGCTATTTCCTCCTAAATGAAAGTCTTGTTTAGTTTTGTGCCTATTTCTTTGGCACGTTTGATTACAATTTCACTGTCGGTTTTTTCGGTTGCTAATATATAGTATACAACGTAAACGTTGTTTTGTCAAGACTTTTTCAAAATTGTTTTTCCGATGGTGGGTAGAGGGGAGACGGACAGACGAAAATACTAAACATACCCCCTGCCTTCACTTTAACGGGCAAGCCCGCCCCCTGCAATAGTGCGCTGATTTGGGACGGGCTTATTATTTTAATTTCGTCGCCGCAAGGCGACATCAAAACTGTCAACTCTCAACTGTACACTGTCAACTGCCTTAATACATCCCACCCATAGCCGCCGGATTCATTGCAGGGGCTGGGTTTTCTTCTGGTTTGTCTGCTACAAGGCTTTCAGTTGTCAATACCATTCCTGCTATTGATGCTGCGTTTTGAAGCGCGCTTCGAGTTACTTTTGCGGGGTCGACAATCCCTGCGCTTATCATGTCGGTGTATTCTTCTTTGGCAATGTCAAAGCCGTAGCCGATTTGGTTTTTCTTTCTAATAGCATCAATTATGATTGAGCCTTCAAGTCCTGCGTTCAGTGCCATTTGGCGTGTGGGTTCTTCTAACGCACGCAGAATAATTTTCGCGCCGGTTTTGAGGTCGCCTTCAAGCGCGTCAATCAGTTCTTCTATTTTGGGCATAGCCGCGATTAACGCCGCGCCGCCGCCGGCAATAATACCCTCTTCAAGCCCTGCTTTGGTTGCCGCGAGAGCATCTTCAATTCTGAGTTTCTTCTCTTTCATTTCAACCTCGGTCGCCGCACCCACTTTGATTACCGCAACGCCGCCGGCTAATTTTGCCAAGCGTTCTTGAAGTTTTTCTGTGTCAAATTCACTGGTGGTATCTTCAATTGCCGCTTTAATTTGAGAAACCCTGTCTTTAATTGCGTTGTTGTCGCCCGCGCCGTCAACAATAATGGTATCTTCTTTGCTGACTTTAACCTGCTTAGCGCGCCCTAACTGTTCAATAGTTGTTTCTTTAAGCTCTAAGCCCAAATCTTCGGTGATTACCTGACCGCCCGTAAGAACGGCTATATCTTGAAGCATTTCTTTTCTTCTGTCGCCGAAACCGGGGGCTTTTACTGCGACACAAACGAAAGTCCCGCGAAGCTTGTTGAGAATAAGCGTAGTGAGTGCATCTCCCTCAATATCTTCAGCAATGATTAAAAGTTTTTTGCCACTTTGCGCAACCTGCTCCACAATTCCAATAATATCTTGAATTGACGAGATTTTTTTATCAGTGATTAAAATATAAGGGTCGTCTAATTCAGCTGTCATTTTTTCGGCATTGGTTGCTAAATAAGGTGTGACGTAACCGCGGTCGAATTGCATTCCCTCAACCACGTCGGTGTAAGTCTCGGCTGTTTTGCTTTCTTCTATAGTAATCACGCCGTCTTTTGTGACTTTTTCCATCGCTTCGGCAATAAGTTTTCCTATTTCATCATCGCCGGACGAAACTGTGGCTACGCGAGCAATGTCTTCGCTTCCGTTAATGCTTTGTGAGTTCTTTTTAATTTCGCTGACGGTTGTGTCAACTGCTTTTTGAATACCTTTTTTTACAATCATCGGATTAGCCCCCGCCGCGATATTTTTCATGCCTTCGCGAACGATTGCTTGCGCTAACAGTGTGGCGGTGGTAGTTCCATCGCCTGCCGCATCGTTGGTTTTGGTTGAAACTTCTTTAACCAACTGCGCGCCCATGTTTTCAAACGCATCTTCAAGCTCAATTTCTTTGGCTATTGTAACGCCGTCGTTAGTGATTAGTGGGGCACCGAATTTTTTATCCAACACCACGTTTCTGCCCTTTGGGCCCAATGTAATTTTTACGGTATCCGCTATTTTGTCAATCCCTGTTTGAAGAGCCTTTCTGGCTTCTTCACTGTAAATAATTTGTTTTGCCATGCTAATCTATCCTCCTTATTCTACTATTGCCAAAATGTCCGACTGGCGCAAGATTGTGTATTCTTGCCCGTCGATTTTTACCTCAGTGCCCGCATATTTGCTGATGAGCACCTTATTCCCGACTGTGACTTGCATTTGAACTTCTTTTCCGTCAACAATTCCGCCTGGACCCACAGCCGTGATTTCGGCAACTTGGGGTTTCTCTTTTGCCGCGCTTGCGAGAATGATTCCACCCTTTGTAACTTCTTCGCTTTCCAGCATTTTAATTACAACTCTGTCTGCTAATGGCTTGATAATCATAGTATACCTGCCTCCTTTTACTATTCTCTTATTTGATTAGCACTCTTTGGCTTTGAGTGCTAACCACTATTTAATATTTTAACTGATTTTAAAAAAAAATCAAGCGTTTTATAAAACTTTTTTAAATTTTGTGAAATTTAACAAAATTTAGGCTAAAATGACTTGAATTTATATGAAAAATTAATAATTGAAAATATGGCAAAACTATTGATAAACGATTTTGAATATGTTATAATAAATTAACAAAAATTTAACAATTAAGGTTTTGAAACTATGCCGGAAAATTTAGAAAAGATTTTAATTGCCGAAGCGGATAAAAATGTTTGCGATTTGCTCCAACTTCATCTTATGAATGTGGGGTTTGGTGTTGTGTTGGCTAATACTGCTGACGAGGCATTGAGAAAGTGTGTTCAGTTTAACCCCGGCGTGATGATTTTGAGCGAGACATTACCCGACAAAAATGGGGGTGAGGTCTGCCGTGAGGTGAGGCGGTTTTCTGATGTCGCTATTATAATGACTGCCCACAAAGAAGAAGAGTTCGATAAAATTTCAGGGCTTGAGTTCGCGGTGGACGACTATCTCATAAAACCGTTCGAGCTTGAAACTCTCTGCGAGAAAATAAAAGCGATTTTCAGAAGAATAAATCGCGGTTGGCAACATTCGGGTTCAAAGAAAAGCAAAACAGTTGAGCATGATAAGTTGCGAATTGACATGAACCGCTATGAGCTATGGCTTGACGGTGAAATGATTAGCACGCCACCGAAAGAGTTAGAACTTCTTTTTTACTTAGTGTCAAGCCCAAACAAAGTTTTCACTCGCGACCAACTGCTTGACGATGTTTGGGGCTTTGAATATTACGGCGACTCGCGAACAATTGATGTGCATATCAGGCGAATCCGCAACAAACTTTCAAAAGTAACAGCAAAATGGAAACTCAAAACAGTGTGGGGCGTGGGGTATAAGTTTGAGACAGTTGACGAACAGTTGACAATTGACAATTGACAATTGACAGTTATGGTGTCGCCTTTGGCGACGTTTTTAAAAATAGTTAAAAACTTTGTTAAATTTTAGAATTTGTTTGACTTTGAGATGAGAATAGGTTATAATAGAATAACATATAACAGTTATGATTAATTCTGTTGGGAGTGTCAGCATGAAAGTTTTCGGAAATATTATTAATTTGGCTGTGGGTTCTTCTGCCGGCGATGTTTCGCCGGTTGCGCGGTTGAGCGTTACCCATTTGGTTATTTTGCTGTCTGTTATTATTTTGGTGTTGATTGTCTTTGGGGTAATTATATTCCTTCAAAGAAAGAGATACCGGCTTCATGCTTATAATCTTGAGAATACCGACCTGCTCACCGGTGTGAGGAACAGAAAGTGTTTCTTGTATGATGCCGAAAAGATTCTGTTTAAACATGGGCATAAAAACTATTCGATTATGCAAATCAATATTCGCAATTTTAAATATATCAACGAAGTTTTCGGCACTAAAGAGGGTGACCGATTGATTAAGTGTCTCGCTAAAAGCATAGCTAAGGTTCTTATGCCGGGTGAAATTCAAGCGCGATTCACCGCTGATAACTTTGTTATTTTGCTTCGCCGAAACGATTTAAATCAGCTGCTCAACTTTTTCAAAGAGCTTAGGATAATAATCAAAAGAAACAGCACGCTCTCTCTTGATGAAAACATTGGTGAGATTTATTGTGGGATTTATACTTTAAACGACTGTGAAGCAATAAACATTTTTGACTTTGTCAACTGCGCGCTTATAGCCTTGCGAGTTGCCGGCGAGAAGAAAACAAGTTGTGTCGTTTATGACGAGGATATGCGCTCGAATGCCTTGCGTGAGAGTGAAATTATCGACACCATGAAAGAGGCGTTGAGCAACGACGAGTTCTGTTTTTATCTTCAACCTCAATATTATTTGATGAAGCATGACGAAATTATGAGTGCTGAGGCTTTGGTGCGGTGGAAAAAACCCAACGGAACGATTGTTTTACCCGGTTCTTTTATTTCGATTTTTGAAAAGAATGGCTTTGTGATTGAGTTAGACCGCTATATTTTCGAGAAGGTCTGTGAATTTGTGGCGAGTTCTTTGAACGAGGACTGGTTTGAAGGCATGAGAGTGGCAGTTAATGTTTCGCGGATTGACATATACAAGAGTGATTTCGTTGAATTTTATACTAAAACCAAGAACAAATATCACATTCCCGACAAAAGACTTGAGCTTGAGTTTACCGAAAGTGCCGCATTTGAAGATTATCAAACTTTTCAACGCATTATACATACTCTTAAGGCTAACGGATTTTATTGCTCGCTTGACGACTTTGGCTCGGGGCACTCGTCCCTTAACGTTCTTAAAGAGCTTCCCGTTGACACGCTTAAGATGGACCGAAAGTTTTTCATAGGCGACAAAGAAAACCTAAGGCGTAATAACTCTCTTATTGCATCGGTAATCGCCATGGGCAGAGGTTTAGACATGGAGATTGTCGCCGAAGGCATTGAGGACGAAGAACAAATTGAGTTTCTGCGCAAAATAGGCTGCGGAATAGTTCAAGGCTATGTCTATTCAAAGCCACTGTGCGTTGCCGATTTTATTGAATACGCTAAATCGTTTAGAGGTTACGACAAAATAGAAGAGTCGGAAAAAATCGAAACAAGCTCAACGGCACAACTTCAAAGCCCGGGGATAGACGATGTTTATATGAAATATTCATCGTTGTTGAAAAACACCGAGCAAATGGTCTGGGAGACTGACTTAAGAAGAGACACCGTTAAAATCGTCTCAAACGGCAATAATAAATTCGCACACATGGGCAAAAGCGGCATCTTCTCGCGTGAAATTCAAGCGTTTGCCGAAACACAGCTTTTGCCGGAAGATAGGTTTGAGTTCTTGAAAACAATCGCGGCAGACAACATCATGGCGTGTTTTGAAAGAGGAGACAAAACCATAACCCACGAATATCGTGCAAAGGTTTTTGACAGCCGTCTTTTATGTCTTAAAGAGGAATATGCAAACTATACCATAACAGTAGCTAAAATAGGCAAATCGCAAGAATCGTCACGCTTAGCTTTGATTTACTTCAAATACGCCGATAAGCCGATGGAACTTCAACAAAACTTGAAGCTTGCTTTCAGCAATTTAAGCGGTGCGTTTTATGAATTGAACATAAAAAATCACAAAATCGTTTTAGTTCAAAACAATTCGCTTGACGACCCGTTTGTGAAAGAAGGCGACCTTGATGCGACTTTGACCTTCTTTTTCAGAAAACACATTCACCCTGAAGATGCTGAGACCGTAAGACAACTCATGTCGCCCGAAAGTCTCGGGGTCTTTAGAAAGTCAGCCTCTGAAGTAACCCATTTTGAATACAGAAAAGAATGTTTCGGCGGTGTCTATCAATGGCACAGAGCCACTCTAATCAAAAACAACATAGAAAGTGACGTGTTCTTGTTGTTGGTACAAAAAATATAACCGGCGGTGGCGGATTATAAGGAGGGTGTCATGACTACCACAACAGTAAATCGTTGGGGCACACAATATGGTGTGATATTTAACAAAAACTTTCTTTCTTCTCTTGGGATTACCGACAAAACAAAACTTGATGTAATGGTTGACGGTGATAAAATTATTCTCACTCGCTCAAAAGGGCAGACACGAAAAAGCATACAAGAATACTTTAAAGACTACCCAACCGATAAATTCTTTCATCAAGAAGAATTTGACTGGGGAAAACCTGTGGGTGACGAAATATGCTGAAACAAGGAGACATAATCAAAATCGACTTTGACCCGATTAAAGGGCATGAGCAAGGCGGCTATCGTCCTGCTGTTGTCATTTCTAACAATTTTATGGTTAATATCACAAATATCATTTGTATTTGTCCCATTAGCAACACCTCTAAGGGTTTTCCTATGCATGTTCCTCTTGACAAACGAACAAAAACAACGGGTTTCATTTTTTGCGACCACTTTAGAACCGTAGATTTAAAAGCAAGAAAATACTCCTTCGTTGAAGAACTCCCTGATGACATTTTAACCGAAGTTTTGAACAAAACGATTAGCAGTCTTGAAAAAAGCGACAGTTGAAAAATCCTATATATTGAAAGGTTACTCCTGAAAATGAGAATTATGGCAGTTGATTATGGGGATGCGCGAACGGGTTTGGCTGTCAGCGACTTAACCGCGACTATAGCAAGTCCGGCTAAGACTATCCGCGAGAAAGATTTTGCTCTTTGTGTTAAACAAGTCGCGGCGGCGGCTATAGAATATAAGGTTGAAGAAATAATTGTCGGAAACCCCATCAACATGAACGGAACCAAAGGCCCACGAAGTCAAAAGTGCGAAATGTTTGCCGATAAGTTGCGCGAAGAAATAAAGCGGTCTGAAACCGAAGGCACGCCGGTGATTATGTGGGATGAGCGTTCGACTACTGTTTCGGCTAACAATATCATGAACGAACTTAACCGCCGTGGCAAAAAGCGAAAAGAGTGTGTAGATGCTTTAGCCGCCGCTGTTTTGTTAGAATCTTATCTTAATTATAGAAAAGGACATGTTTAAAAAATGAGCCACTACAAAAAAATTGTCGGAGAGAAGGTCTATCTTTCGCCGATGAGCGAAGATTCTGTTGAGAGTTATACAAAATGGCTCAATGACAGCGCGGTCTCTGACGGATTAGCAACAAGCCATTTTCAGGTTAACCTTTTGTCTGAAAAGAAATGGCTCACAGAGTCGTTAGAAAACGAAAGCCAGCAATATTCAATCATAACGCTCAAAGAAAACAGGCTTGTCGGGCATATCGGGCTTGAAGAGCTTTGCCATATTCAAAGAGTGGCAACAGTGGGGATTTTCATAGGCGAACAAGGCGACCGCTCAATGGGCTACGGAAGCGAGGCGTTAAGCCTTATGATGGGCTATTGTTTTGGCGTGTTGAATTTGAACAACTTAATGCTCAGGGTGTTGCCCTTTAACGAGGCCGCAATCAAAGCATACACACGATTGGGCTTTCGCGAGTTTGGGCGAAGAAGAGCGGCATATTATTTGAATAACCAATATCACGACTTGATTCATATGGATATAACCAAGCAAGACTTTTACAGTTGACAATTGACAATTGACAGTTGACAGTTTTGGTGTCGCCGTTGGCGACATATTTGAAATAATGAGAAATGAGTGGCGAATTGAATTTAACTAACATTAAAACAATAAAAGCCCTGCTTCAAAAGCATGGCTTTTCGTTCAGCCGTTCTTTGGGGCAAAATTTTCTGATTAACCCGTCAGTTTGCCCGAAAATCGCACGCTTGGGTGGTGTCGGCGAAACAAACGAAAATGTCGGGGTTCTTGAAATCGGGGCTGGTGTCGGGGTGTTGACAAGAGAGTTGGCTTTGCGATATAAAAAAGTTGTTGTGGTAGAAATTGACAAAACCCTCGCCCCTGTGTTAGAAGAAACGTTGGCTGAATTTTTAGACACAAACACAAAGATTATTTACGGCGATATATTAGAGTTGGACTTAAAAGAGCTGTTAGAGTCGCATTTTAAAGGAATGGACGTTGTGTGCTGCGCTAACCTGCCTTATTATATTACCACCCCTGTTATTATGCGTTTGCTTGAGATAGAGGCTCTGCCGGAAGCTCAAGTTCAACCAGCGCGTGAGCTGTTGCAAACAGAACAAACCTGTTCTCGGTTTGAAACAGGCGGCTCGCCTGCGATAAGAGCAGTCACTGTTATGGTTCAAAGTGAGGTGGCGACACGGCTTGTCGCTTTGCCCGGAACAAGAGAGTGTGGGGCAATCAGTGCGGCGGTTAGGTATTACGGTGAGGCTGAAAGATTGTTTGATGTTTCGGCGCGCAGTTTTTTCCCTGCCCCGAAGGTAGACAGCACGGTAATTAAAATCACAATTACGGGGAAACATAATCTTGACGAGGTTCACAAAAAACGGTTTTTTAAAGTCGTGAAGTCGGTTTTTTCACAGCGGCGAAAACAAATCATAAACCCTCTGTCATCTGATTTTGACATTCCAAAAGAAAAATTGAGAGAGTTGCTGTTGCAATGCGGAATAAACCCTGCTTCACGCGCTGAAAATTTAAAGTTAGAAAACTTTTTGGATATTGGGAGTTGTATATGCTCATATTAGCAATTGAATCATCTTGTGATGAAACGTCTTGCGCTGTTGTTGAAGATGGTAGGAATGTCTTGTCAAATATAACAGCAACCCAGCTTGACGAACACAGTCTTTACGGCGGCGTGGTACCTGAGCTTGCCTCACGGCTGCATTGTGAGTGCATTTCATCGGTCTGCGAATCGGCATTAAGCGCGGCAGGGGTTGGGAAAAAGGATATAGACGCAATTGCCGTGACTTTCGCGCCCGGGCTTGTCGGGGCTTTGTTAGTCGGGGTGAACTTTGCAAAAGGTTTTGCCTTGGGGGCGAATAAACCGCTTATTCCTGTGCATCACATAAAAGGGCATATCGCATCAAATTATATCGCCCACAAATCGCTTAGCCCCCCTTATCTTGCAATGGTTGTATCAGGCGGCCATACCCAAATTATGAAGGTTGACGACTACACACGCTTCACCACAATCGGGAGAACCATTGACGATGCGGCAGGCGAAGCGTTTGACAAGGCGGCGCGCGCTATGGGGTTGGCTTATCCCGGCGGAATTCACATTGAGAAGGCGGCTTTGAACGGTGACTCGAAAAAATATAAGCTTCCCTTTCCGAAGACTGCTAACAAATACGACTTTAGTTTTTCAGGGCTTAAAACGGCAACGCTCAACCTAATCCACAATGCGAAACAAAAGAAGGTTGAATTAGACATACCTTCATTGGCGGCAAGCTTTCAGCATACAGTTTGCGAGATATTGTCAGAAAAGTTCGTGAACGCAGCAAGAGAGCACGGATATAAAACTCTCGCGCTCTCGGGTGGCGTTGCGGCAAACTCTCTTTTGAGAGAGAAAATTGCCGCTCACGGTTTAGAATTTTATTATCCGCCGCTCTCATTATGCGGCGATAACGCGGCTATGATTGGGTGTCAGGGCTATTATGAATATCTTAATGGGACAGTCGGGGACATGACTTTAAACGCTGTCGCTAATCAACAACTATGATTTTCCAACAGGGCTGTCGCCGCTTGAAATCAGTTCGGTAATATCACCCATTCTTATACAAGCCAACAAAGTGAACGCCGAAATTACCGAGAGTACAGAAAAGACCACTATAATCATAAAATTCCTCCGCTTTCTTCTTTTCCTTATTATATGCACTTTAAGCGGAATGATACAATAATGTAGAGAGGAATTACCGAGAAAATGAGAATAGCTCTATTAATAGACAAGTTAACTCCTTGTCTTGAAGAAGTCGCAACAGGGGAAATTTTGCAGACAACATTTTCTATTACAACGGCTGATGAAATTACGAAGAAATTGAAATGGAACAAGCACAAGAACTAATTGAAAAATACACGTTAGAGGGTGATTTGAATGTTCGATGATAGATATAATGGTTTAACATTAGACGAAGCCGCCGCCAAAGCAGGGGGTTATGTAGCGTATTATCCGGGGAAAAAACTAATACTCGATTACGACTATCATGCGGCGAATATTTATTGCCGTGAGAAAGGCATTAAAAAGGCTGATTTAACCGAGGAAGAATGGAAAATGTTTGAGTTCAACCCACCTTTAATCTATCCGCGTGGAGTTGAAAGTAGAAAGGAGCCTTTATGTTTAACGCAAAAACAGTAAAACAACAGCTCGTTGAGTGGATTAAAGACTATTTTAAAACTAACGCTTGTTCTCAGACAAAGGCAATTATAGGAATAAGCGGCGGCAAAGACAGCAGTGTGGTTGCCGCGCTGTGCAAAGAAGCGTTGGGAAAAGAGCGTGTTTTAGGCGTTCTCATGCCGCAAGGAGAACAGTGGGATATTGACGTGGCACGCGCTCTTTGCGAGGAATTAGACATTCCTTGCATTGAAGTCAATATCGGAAATCCGACTCTCTCGTTATACGATGAAATAGCCAAAACAGGGCTTAAATTAAACGACAACGCCACCTCTAATACCCCTGCGCGAATACGAATGACAACACTTTATGCCGTCAGCGCGATTGTAGGGGGCAGGGTGGCTAATACCTGCAACCTCAGCGAAAGTTGGGTTGGATATTCCACTAAATTCGGTGATGCGGCGGGCGATTTCAGCCCACTTTCTCAACTTACCGTTAGCGAAATAAAATTGCTCGGCAAAGAGTTGGGGTTAGCCCACAAATTTACAGACAAAACTCCTGAAGATGGGTTGAGCGGCAAAACAGACGAGGAAAATTTGGGGTTTAGTTATGACGTTTTAGACAAATATATTCGCGAAAAAGTTTGTGAGGACACACGCTTAAAAAACGAAATCGACCGTAGGCATGAAATGAGTTTCCATAAAAGTGCCGCCATTCCTTCATTTAAAGTATGAAGAAACGAGCATTCTTTTGTGTATATTACACATTTTTTGTTAACGGAATGATGGCTCTCGTCATGGGGGCGGTAATGCCGTTTTTGATGGCAGACTATAAAATAGACTACGACACCGCCGGGATTTTTTTGTCAGCCCATTCAATAGGCAATTTAGTCGCCGGTTTCGCGGTGTTATTTTTGTTGGGGCGAGTCGGGCGCAAAAAAACCATAATCGCCCTTTCGTCTTTGCTTTTCCTGTCTTATTTGGGGATTGTCTTAAGCTCTCATATATTCGTTCTGCTGCCCGCCTTCCTCTTGACGGGGATAGGCAGGGGCAGTATTAGCAACGTCAATAACGCCATAGTTAACGACATGTCGGCAGGAAAGTCTGTTTATCTTAACCTTCTGCACATGTTTTTTGCCGTGGGGGCATTTGTCTCTCCGCTCATGGCATCAATTCTTCTCAACATGGGCCACGACTGGAAAACAGTTGTCTTAGTGGGTGTAGTTTTCTCACTCAGCATCTTAATAGTATATTCTCTGCTTTTACCCAAAACCGGAGAGCCTCCGGTGGCAGCCGGAAATCCTCAGGTGGCAACAGAAAAAACACCGCCCCCCGACCAAAACAAACCGAAGTTTTACAAGAACATCGATTTTTATCTTGCCGCAGGAGTCATGTTTTTCTATTTGGGAACAGAAACAGCAGTCAATGGGTGGGTGGTTACATATTTAGTGGATTCTGGCAGAATGGACTCAGGGTTGGCGCAACTCATATTGTCTCTCTTATGGGCGGTTATTATAGTCGGGCGACTGACTACAGCATTTCTTTCGCTCAAATTTAACAGTAAGACATTGATTCTAATCTGTTCTTTTTGTGCGGCGGTTATGTTTATTGTGTTTATCACAAGCGTTAATCAGGCTCTTACGGCGGCGGCAATAATTTTATTCGGGTTCTTTTTCGCCGGAATATATCCGACCACCATCGGGGCGACAGGGAAAATTCTGAAAGGTTCAGGCGCGGCAATGGGAACGCTGTTGGCAATCGCAAGCACGGGAGGAATTATCACCCCTATGGCTGTAGGGTTCGTGGCAACTGTTTTTGACATAACCGTGGGTTTAGGCTTTGTCAGCATGACAGCCGTCTTAACCGTGATTTGCGCCGTGTTTTTGAAGATAAGAGATTTGAAATCAAAAGATAATTAATTATTCATTTGGCGGCTCATAAGGGTTAATATGCACCATGCAATGTTTAACCTTTTCAAATTTTGCTTGCACGCTGTCTTGCACTCTTTGAGATATGTCGTGCGCGGCGACTACGCTTAAGTTGGCATCAACGGCGATTTCTATGTCAACGTATATTCTGCTTGCGAAACGGCGCGTGTGAAGCAGGTCGATTTGAATTACCCCTTCTTGTTCAAGTATTGCCGCTCTCACCGCGGCAGTTGTTGTGGCATCACAAGTTTTATCCACCATTTTGTCTGCCGCATCTTTGAATATGTCATACGAGACCTTGATAATAAACACGCAAATCACGACACAAACCAACGGGTCCATAACCAAGAATCCGTTCATTGCGAAAAGAATACCCACAAAGCTTCCGATTGAAGACAGCGCGTCTGAGCGGTGATGCCATGCATCGGCTTTAAGAGAGGTAAGCCCCGTTTTTTTAGCGGCATCTAAAGTATACCAATACATCCATTCTTTGGCGGCGATTGAAACTAAAGCGGCAATAAGCGCGAGCAACCCCGGTTGTTCGAGAACGGTTTCCCCTTTACTCAAGTCGATAATTTTATCAACCCCTGCCCACCCTATGCCGATTCCGACTGAAAACAAAATGCCTGCTAAAATTAACGCCGCCATACATTCAAAACGTTCATGTCCGTAAGGGTGTTCTTCGTCAGCCTCTTTCCCCGCTATTTTAATCCCAACCATAACAATGATTGTGCTTAAAGAGTCAGACATAGAGTGTATTGAGTCTGAAATCATAGCCGTTGAATTGGCGAACACCCCGGCAAACAGCTTAAACACTGAAATAATAGAATTCACGATAATTGTATTGCGCGAGACCCTAAGCCCAAGCTTTTCATTGTTTTGAACTTTCATTCTAAGAATTTCCTTTCTCGTCAACTGTCAATATCTCTTTTGCTGCCGACTCGATATCGGCATTGTTTTCGATGTGTTTGTCGGCGCACTCTTTATACAACGGCTCTCTTTGAGCGAGGAGTTTTTTTAGTGTTTTTGTGTCTTTTGAGAGCGGTCTTTGGTCGCATGCCAACTTTTCTATAGCACGTTCGATGTAAAAAACAACTCCGTTTTGCCTTAGGTTGTGGCGGTTTTCTCTGTCGAGAACTGCTCCGCCGCCGGTTGAAATAATGAGGTTATGCTCTTTGCCACACTTTTCGATGACACGCTTTTCACATTCCCTAAAATATTCTTCACCTTTTTGCTTGAATATTTCAGAAATAGGCATGTTCTCGTTTCTTTCTATTTCGCTGTCGGTGTCTGTAAATTTCGCGCTTGGCAATTTGGCGGCTAAAATTTTGCCGATTTCGGTCTTGCCGCTGCCGGGCATTCCGACTAACACTATGTTTCGATTAATGTTAAAGAGGGCGTTCATGGTTTGCTTTACTGTTGTGTCTGATATTTTGCTATTCAGCAATATTTCCGCGCTCTTTCGGGCTTGGTGCACCATCATTGAAAGACCGCCGACAAATTTCACTCCGCGCTCTTGCGCCTGTAAGAGTAATCGTGTTTTTAGTGGATTGGCTACTACGTCCACAACCGCGTAAAGATTAGGAAAACGCTCGAGTTGAATAAGAGACGTTGCGGTGTCGGGGTACATTCCGGCGGGGGAGGTGTTTATTATAACCTGCGCCTGCGTTTGCTCGTGAACGTTTTCGTAACATAGACTGCCGCTTCTTGAGACTTTCAAAATTTCGCGCGCGTTTAAGTTTTTACATAGCGCGGCGGCAGTCAAAGAGGTAGCCCCTGTTCCCAAAATCAATATATTTTTGTCCTTTAAGTCTATATTTTGCTCGGCGAGAGCCTGTGACAGCCCGTAATAATCACAGTTGTCGCCGTAAAATTTGCCGTCTCTCTTATAAACTAAGTTTACACAGCCAATTTCACGCGCAACATCAGACAGCTCATCGCAATATTTCAACGCCGCCTTTTTATAGGGAATAGTCACATTAACCCCACCAAAATCGGGGGCATTAAAAAAACCATCTAACTCATCACAGCGCAACTCATATTTTTGATAGTTATACCAATCAATTCCCAACGACGCGGCAAAGCCGTTTTGAATGAACGGCGAAAAACTATGAGAAAGCTTCTCGCCGATGAGACCAAAGAACTTCTTCATAAAACCACCTTCTCGTTATAAATTCAAAATCCGTCCGCGTAAGCGGACACAATAATTGTCAATTGTCCATTGTCAATTGTCAATTGTATCAAGTGCGACTATAGCGGCGGCGGACTCGATACATGGTAGTATGCGTGGAACTATGCAGGGGTCGTGTCGGCCGTCTATGCTTAGTTTAACCGCTTGCTTTGTGTCTAAGTTAATTGTATCTTGTGTTTTAGCGATTGAGGGCGTTGGCTTTACGGCAACCGAAAATACGATAGGCATTCCCGTGGTTAAGCCCCCTAAAATTCCACCGTGATTGTTGGTTTTTGTGCTGACTATCTCTTTATTAAAGACAAACTCGTCGTTATTTTCAGAACCTATAAGTGCGGCGGCGGCGAAACCGTTGCCGAACTCTATGCCCTTTATAGCAGGGATTGCGAAAATCATCGCGGCTATTTTGCTTTCGAGACTCTCAAACATAAGACCGCCCACACCGGCTTTAATGCCGTTTATTTCGCACTCGACTATACCGCCCACCGAGTCGCCTTGCGATTTTGCCTCTAAGATTCGCTCTTTCATTTGCGGTGTCGGCTCACACTGCGGCTTTTGAGCAACAACGCCGCCAATGGACTTAATTCTCGCGGTTATTTCTATGTTTTGCCTTGCTAAGATTTGCTTTGCTATTCCACCTGCAACGCATAAAGGGGCGGTTAACCTACCCGAAAAATGGCCGCCGCCGCGCATGTCTGCGTGTCCCGAAAACCGCTCAAACGCGCCGAAGTCGGCGTGTCCCGGACGTGGAGTATATCTCATAGCTTCATAGTCGCGCGAGCGTTGGTCGGTATTGGTTATAACCGCGCAAATTGGTGTGCCGCCGATAATGTCGTCTTTTATTCCCGATAAAAATTGGGGAATGTCAGGCTCTTTTCGCGCTGTGGACAGCGCGCTTTGCCCCGGTGCGCGGCGCGCCAAAAACTTTTGTAACTCGTCAATATTAACAACCTCACCCGCCGGAAAGCCGTTGATTACCACGCCAATTGCCTTTCCATGAGATTCGCCGAACACATTTATCGACAATCGCTCTCCCTTATAAAGAGACAACCACGTCACCCCCCAATTTTTTATAATCCTCAAAGAAACGCGGATAAGATTTCTTAACCGCCTCGCAACCCTCTATAACTGTCGGGCCTTTGCAACGTGTGGCGGCAATTGCCGCCGCCATGACGATTCTGTGGTCGTTGAAACTTTTCACAATGCCGCCTTTTAAATACTCGAAGCCGCCCTCTATTACCAAGCTGTTTTTAAAGAGTTCAAAGCCATTACGCCACAAGCCCAAAGAGATAAGCATAGCCTTTGTGCTTTCAATCCTGTCGCTTTCTTTCAGTTTTAGCCGTTCAACGTTTTTAAAGACGGTTGTTCCCGGTTGAAAAGCGGCAACTACAGCTAAAATGGGGAAAAGGTCGGGAATATCGGTGAGGTCGATGACCATATCAAACTCATCGTTTTTAAATTCAGGCTCGCCCCAATTTTCTAAAAGCTTAACAATTTTCATGTCGCCTTGATTGCTGTTGTGATTAAGCCCTGTTAGTTCAACGCTGCTGCCTAATTTATTGGCGGCATAGAAAAAAGCGGCGTTTGACCAGTCGCCCTCAACTTCTATTCTGCCGGGTGATTTATAGGTTTGTGAGCCTTTCACGTAATATCCGTATTCAGTTCGCATAGTTAAAATTCCAAAGCGGCGTAAAACATCTCGAGTTATTTCGACATAGCTTTCTGATTGAATCTGCTTATTCTCAAGTATTATTCTGCTGTCGCCTTTAAGTAGCGGAAGCGCGAGCAAAAGCCCCGAAATATACTGAGAGCTTATGTTGCCTGAAATTTTAAAGTCACCGCTTCTTAGTTTACCGCTAACCGAAAATGGCAGTTTCTCAGAGCTGAACTCAACCGATTTCCAGGACAAAACGTCCATAAGCTCACCAATCGGGCGTTCGGGCAGATTGCCCGTGCCGGTGAATTTAAAACTACTCTCGTTTTCAAGAAGCGCGGCGGCAACCGGCAATAAGAAACGCAAAGTAGAGCCGCTTTCACGACAATGTATAAGCACCGACTCATCAGACGACAAAAACTCGCCGGCAAGAGCCTCACGCGCTCTTTTCAAACTTTTCAAGCCGTTGACACAATCACGCGTTGCCTCAATATCTTCTGAAATATCGTTGCAAATAACCTGCGTGTCGGCATTTGCCAAAGCGGCGGCGATATAAAATCTATGCGCATAAGATTTGCTTGAAACAGCCCTTATCACGCCGCTCAATCTCCTGCCGGATTCAGTAAACACCGGCTTAATTATTGCCTTAGCCATTTTTAAAGTTCCCTTCTCTGATAATGTCTTTCATAGTTTCAAGTGTAATTTTTCTTATTTCGCACTGCCCGATTTGGGTTGGCAGTATTATGTTTATATTTTGGGAATGTCTCTTCTTGTCTGATAATACGGCGTTATAAATTTCGTCCGTTGAAAATTCACAGGTAGTTTTAAAAAAATATTTCTCTAAAAGACTAAAGATTTGTCTTTTTATGTCGATATTACTTGTGAGAGCTAACTTTGAGGCACCGTTTATCATAATCGCCATGCCCGTTGCTATGGCGTGACCGTGCGATATTTCGTAGTTACTGCACTTCTCAATCGCATGTCCTATCGTGTGTCCTAAGTTTAAAAGTTGCCGTTCACCGCGGTCGAATTCGTCACGACTGACAATGTCGCCTTTTATGCAAACACATTCCGAAACTATGTCGGATATAATATTCATAAGCGAGTCGCGTGAAGTCTTGCTTAAGGTTTCAAATAGCGAAGGGCTTTTCAAGACGGCGTATTTTATCGCCTCGGCTGTTCCGTCGGCGAACACCTTGTCTGACAGGGTGTTCAGGGTTAGTGGGTCGAATATTACGCACAGCGGCTGTTTAAAAGCCCCCATCAGATTTTTTCCTGCTGTTAAATTGACGGCGGTTTTGCCGCCCACAGATGAGTCAATTGCTGACAAGAATGTCGTTGGAACTTGAACGTAGTCAATTCCTCTCAGATAAACCGCCGCCGCAAAACCTGCTATATCGCCCACAACTCCTCCCCCTAAGGCAATTATAACATCGTCGCGGCATATTTGGTTTTTCGCCATGCTTTCAACTATTTTCAACAGCGACACACCTGATTTTGAACCCTCACCGTGGGGTAGAATATATTGGAACGTTTTAAACATAGTTAGAGAATCTTTTACGCGCTGAAGATATAAAGCACTCACGTTGTCATCGGTTATGATATAAACGCTCGAAACACCCGGCTTGCTCGCCGTTAGCAACTCCCCCGTTTTGTCAAGTATATTCTCGCCGATAAAGACATTATAAGCAGGCTCAACCGCAATTTCAATCTTTTTCATATTTTTAGATTTGCCCCTTTCACATATTCGTTTTTCGTCTTAACTACACTCATCAGATTAATTATAACACATTCCAACAAAAAAATAAATGCTTTTTTTGAAATTGTTGACAAAAAAGTGAAAGTAGGGTATAATTGAAGTACAGAGGCCACGAAGAGGGCTAAAAATATAGTAGAACAAATTAATAGGAAAAGAAGGAGGGATTTTTGTGTCAGACAAGGGAATGTCTTTTGGGGTTGGCGATAGAGTTCTGAACACTCATAACAAGTTCAGAGAGGGAAACACAGATTTCTCTAAGCTAACCTCCAAACCTGGGGGTTTGGAGACACGGGTTGTAAAGTCTCGGGAGAAAATAGATGCCTTAAACGAAAAGCTGAATAGGCACGATGTGATTGACGATGACTTCGCGCCTTGTGAGTGCGAAGCCTGTAAGAACAGGCGTTATAAGGACATCTCAAATGATTCAGGTGTTTCTTTTAAAAGTGCCATCAAAATGAAACCCAAAGAAGCCGAATATATGGTAAAGAGCCACGAAAATGAGCACGTAAGGCGCGAGCAGTATAAGGCTAAGAACGAGGGAAACAAAGTTATTTCTCAAAGTGTCAGAATTTATACGCGCAACTGTAAAGAGTGTGGGCAACACTATGTCTCCGGCGGCGAAACAAGAACCAACACAAAATATAAAGTTGACGGGTATTACGATGCACTTCTCAATAATACCGCCAACTTAGACAAACATAGGAAGTTTAGTTTTGTAACGTGACGAACAATTGACAATGCACAATTGACAATTGACAATTGTGGTGTCGCCTTGCGGCGACGGATTTGAAATTATACACCGCCCGGCACAAAAGTGTCGGGCGGTGTTGCGTTTTAAATCATCTGCGCCGGTAAAATCCAGACGTTCTCGGTGAGTGGCAGTCGTTGCTTTGCAAGGCAAATTAGCGCGCCTGTTCCTGCTTTTTTGTTCGGGATTTTTTCAATGTGGCGAAAAGCCTTAATCATGGATTTATTTGGGTCGCTTGTTGTCTTAATCTCAATTGGGTGAAGTTTATCGCCGTTTTCAATCAGTAAATCAATCTCATTCTTATCTGCATCGCGGTAGTAATACAAAGGCGGCTTTACAATGCCGTCATTGTAATAGCTTTTTAATATTTCTGTGAACACAAAGCTCTCGAAAATATGCCCCCACATCGCGCCGTTGACTAACTGCTCCGGGGTATTCCAACCGAGAAGCCAACAAGCAAGCCCTGTATCAAGAAAGTAAAGTTTAGGCGATTTAACTAAACGCTTATTTAAATTATTGTAATACGGCTCTAATAAATAGACCAAGCCGCTTGATTCTAACAAAGAAAGCCATGCGCGGACTGTCTTGTTGTCCATGCCGCAGATTTCGGCGATTGTACTCATATTTAGCACTTCACCCGTGAGCGAAGCACAGGCTTTAACGAATTTAATAAAAGCCGATTCATTTCTGATGGCAAGAACGTCTTTAATGTCCTTTTCAATGTAGGTCTGAAAATATGAGCTGTAAAAATCCGACCGGTCGTATAAGTCGCTTTCGGTCTCGTGCAGTTCGGGGAAAAAGCCCTTGTGAATAAAAGAAACAATCTGCGAATAATCAAGGGTTGATGCACGTTGTTCCGTTGGTAAAAACGGCTTCCTGTGAACACTCTGCTCTAACTCGCGCACAGACAAACAAAGCAACTTAACCACCCCTGCACGCCCCGCAAGACTTTCACTGATGTTGCTCATCAATTTCAAGCTCTGTGAACCTGTCAAGTAAAATTGCCCTTTAGCCTTTTCCTCGTCTACGATGTCTTTGATATAATCGAACAGTTCAGCCGCCTTTTGGATTTCATCAACAATAACAGGCGGCTTGTTCATGCCGAAAAACATCGATGGGTTTTCTTTCGCGCTTTCCCGAACGAGCGGATTGTTAAGGGTTATATAGTTTATATTTTGATAAGCCTTTTTAAGCATGGTTGACTTCCCAACCTGCCTTGCGCCCGTGAGAACAATGACCGACTTGCGTTTTGCTATGCGTGCTATAACAGGTTCAATATGTCTGTGATAATACATGGCAACCTCCGAAATCACCCTTTAAAAAGGCAAAACATACGTAAGTTCAACGGTTTCGCCTTCGCTGTAGTCGGGGTATTCGACGCTGTAGTCGTGGTATTCAACTGTTCTGACATACAGGTTGCTTAAATCTTCTCTTGTGAGTTCGATGGTTATGTCGGGTTCAAAACCTTCCAGATATTCCGAAAACGGCGCGAGAAGCTCTGAATAACTGTCTAATGTGAGCTGTCCTCCCGATTCAAGCACAAACTTTTCGGTTTCGATATGATATTCCAAGAAAGAATAATATTTATCTTCATACAAATAGTTGAAGAAATTCTCAACCTCAAACACGACAGGAGACCAGAAGTTTACCCTGAGCGTTCCTTCTTCGGGGTTGAGCCTTACGGAAAATGAAGTTACCGCTATTTCGGGATTGTCAAACACGTCGTTCAAAAACTCGCGTGCCTTTGCGTTGTCTTTATACTCAGAGTCGCGCAACACATAATCGGGGTAGCTTTCAAAAACTAACAGCTCATTATCCTCGGCATCATAGAATAAGCCGGTTTCTTCGTCATAAAATTCAATTGCCGTTCCGTCGGCATATTCAAATGGCGCGGAAACATCTAAGTTTCTGTCATAATTAACGTTTAAATTGACATATCCTGCTTCGCTGATTAGTTTTTGCCCTTCATCGCCCATTAAGAAAGCGTACAGATTTTCGGCAAATTCAGCTGCTTTTTCGTTGTTTTTATCATAGTAGAGATAATTGAATATTACAAGCGGATAAGCATCGCTGAATATTGTTTCATCGGTGGGGGCAATGCCGTCAACTTCTAACATAATAACATCTTCGTTATAAAACTGTTTTTCTGTGAAAGTATACATATTATAGGCGATTGAATATTTACCCTCGTCATAGTCCCCTATGGATTCAATCACGGTGCCCATCATGTTGTGATACACAACATCAACTTCGGCTAAGGGGGTGTCGCCCATGAATTTCACCATTCTTATTTGTGAGCCGGAGTCGCTGTTTCTTTGGAACGCCGCAATGGGTTCGTCATCGCCGCCGACCTCACTCCAGTTTGTCACTTGACCGCTGTAAATATCTTTGATTTGTTGCATTGTCAAGCTCTTAACGGGGTTGTTAACGTTAATCAAGAAAACAAACGCTTCTCTTGTGATTGCTTTCATTTCTAAATCAACACCGGCATCTTCAGCCATTTTAAGCAATTCATCGCTGAAATCAACGCCTAACAAAATATCGTTTTCACCGGCAATCAGCTTTTCAAAAGCTTCAACCGTTCTGCTGTGAGAAATGTATTCTTCATCGCCGAACTCCTCGTTAAGCGACTCATGCAAAGGAAGCATTGAAGTCGAGCCGTCAATGTTAAATTCGCTGAAATTTTCTTCTAAAAATTCTCTCGCAACCTCGGGTGCGATTAGTTCATCGGGTTGAATAATCGGGGGTTCAACCCTTTGTTCTGATTGTGTTTGCGTAGGTGTTTCTGTCTGAACGACTGGTTGAGCTGTTTGAGTTTCGCAAGCCGACAAAGCCATTACCCCCACAAGAATTAATGCAGTAATTTTAATAGTTTTCATGTTATTTCTCCTTCATAAATTATTTCTCCCGCAAAGAGAGTTGCGATTATTTTTATTTCATTGAGCCTAATTGGTTCAATGTGGAATGGGTCTTGACTAACAATAACCATGTCAGCAAATTTGCCCACTGCTAACGAACCGATGTGTTCTTCCATGCCCATTTGAAACGCGCTGTTGATAGTGAAAGCCTCAATAGCTTCTTTCACACTTACGCGTTCAGGAGGGTTGCGAAGCCACGTAGGCTCGTCAATATCGGCAATATCCGGCACACCATACTCGCCGCTTTCAAGGTTTCGAGTGACAGACAACTCAATTGCCGTAAAAGGGTGCGGTTCAGGCGTAACCGGCGCATCTGAGGAAAAGGTAACTAACACCCCCTTATCAATTAAACTTTTAACCGGATATGCAATAAGCCCGCGTTCTTCACCTAAGAAAGGTTGCTCTACCTCGTGATAAAAGCCCGGTGCTTTAGAATGCCAAAACGGTTGGGTAGAGCCGATGATTTTCATTTCGCCCATACGTATTTTGTCCGCTTCTGTCACTAATTGCAGGTGGGTTATAGTGTTGCGCGTATGCACTTCGGGATTATTTTCATGCGCATAGGCTAAGGCATCTAATGTTTCAGAGGTGGCGCGGTCGCCAATGGAATGTATATGTAATTGAATTGAGTTATGCATAAGGGTGCTGAAATGCTCTTTTAACACATTGTTGTCCCACAATAAATCAGAAACATAGTCCGATGAAAAGCCGCGTTCTTGGTTGTTGTCATAGGGTTCCCACAAATAAGCGGTGCCGCCTTCTACCACGCCATCTACAAAAAATTTTGCCGTGTTAATAGCAACGGTGTCAAAGCCCACTAACTTTTCTTGCGTTTTCAATACATAGTCTAATGCTTCGTCAAAATCGTCCTCCGGGTTAAACACGTGCATGAGAGAAGCGCGTGTCTGCAAGCTGCCGGTTTGTGCCATCTCGATAAAATAATCGGCATATGCAGGGCCCACATTTGCTTCTTCCAAGGACTTAAGCACATATTGACCGCCCGTATACCCCCACTTGTGCATGTTTTTAAGATAATCTTCAAGTGCTGATTTTCGTTGCTCCGGGGTAAAAACCTTTTGCATAGTTAAAATATTATAAGTGCTGGTAAGCATACCCGAGAGTTCGCCCTCTTCGTTTTTATGAATAATTCCCGTGGGATAAGTGCTGTCTTTTGTAATGCCGTTTAGCTCAAAAGCCTTGCTGTTAAGCCACATACTATGCCCGTCAGAAGATGTAAGAATAATTGCTTTCTCGCTTTCTATTTCGTCTAACCATTCTTTTTTAGGGCCGGTTTCGTCATCACCAATGCCTAACGAAAAACCCATTCCCCAATAACTGTCTTGCTCGGGGTTATTTGCTATATATTCACGTATGATTGAAAGAGCTTCTTCTTTTTCTGCCATCACAGGTATGTAAATGTTGAACATAACAGACAATGACGTGCCGGGCGGGTGAGTGTGCGTGTCTAAAAAACCCGGAAACACAACCTTTCCGTCAAGCTCATGCACGCGAGTGTTTTCGCCTATAAAAAGGCTTGCTTGCTCGCTTTTGCCCACGAAGAGTATGCGCCCATCATCGCCTACAGCTATGCTTTCTTGCGGATTTTGGTGCCAATTTTCATCGTCTGCTGTATAGATAATCCCATTTAAAAAAACATCGCGCGCTTGAGGGCTTTCAGATTGCGTGCAAGCGGTTAATAAGAGCAAGCTTAGCGCAATTAATATTTTCACCGGCATTATTATTCTCCTTGAAATTGGCTTAAATTTCTTTCATGCTTAATGAAATGCGTTTCTTGCCTTCGTCAACTGATACAACCCTAACGTCAACAATATCGCCCACTTTAACCACTTCGGACGGGTGTTTCACAAAACGGTTTGCCAACTCTGATACATGCACTAATCCGTCTTGGTGAACGCCTATATCCACGAATGCGCCGAAGTCTATAACGTTACGCACTGTGCCTTTCATAACCATGCCGCTCGCTAAATCTTTTATGTCCATTACATCAGTGCGAAGCATTGTGGGGGGTAGTTCATCGCGTGGGTCGCGCCCGGGTTTTTTCAGCTCGTTTATAATGTCAATGACTGTCGGTGTTCCCACACCGCTGAATTCAGCGACTTTAGACATTCCAACCTCTTTTATTTTGTCATTTAAATCCTTGACTACTCCCGTGCCGGTGACATCTTTCAGCGATGAGCCGCATATTTCAAGGATTTTCTCCGCCGCCTTATAAGACTCGGGGTGAACCCCTGTATTGTCTAACACATTTTTGCTTTCGGGAATACGCAAGAACCCGGCGCATTGTTCAAACGCCTTCTTCCCGATTTTGGGGACTTTTTTGATTTGACTGCGTGATGTGAACACGCCGTTTTCTTCGCGATAAGCCACAATATTATTAGCTGTGGTTGAATTAAGCCCCGAAACGTATGACAAGAGCGCGGGACTCGCCGTGTTCATGTCTACGCCAACCGCATTTACACAATCCTCAACAACATCACCAAGCGCGCTGTCTAACCGCGCGGCAGGCATATCATGTTGATACTGCCCCACGCCTATGCTTTTCGGGTCAATTTTAACTAACTCGGCGAGTGGGTCTTGAAGCCTTCGCGCAATCGAAACCGCGCTCCTCAACGACACATCTAAATCAGGGAACTCGGTTGTCGCTAATTTCGATGCCGAATAAACCGATGCGCCCGCTTCGTTAACCATCATATAAGACACGCCGTTAAGCCCTTTAAGCATATCGGCTATGAATATTTCTGATTCTTTTGATGCTGTCCCATTTCCGATGGCGATTGCCTTAACTTTATGTCTTTTAATCATAGATGTTAATGTAATGGCTGCCTGCTCTGTTTTGTTGTGGGGTGCGGTGGGATAAACTACTCCGGTTTCCAACAATTTCCCTGTTTCGTCAACAACGGCAATTTTACAGCCGGTTCGATAAGCAGGGTCAAACCCCATTGTCACCATATTCTTAACAGGCGGTTGCATTAAAGTGGGCTTTAAATTAAGAGCGAACATCTTAATCGCCTGCTCAGAAGCAGTATCGGTAAGTGCCGTGCGCGCCTCTCTTTCTATAGAAGGAAAGAGAAGCCTCTCATAAGAATCCTTAGCCGAATTAGCAACAAACTGCGGCGAACCGCCGCCGTCAGACCGTGAAGAAGTTTGTTTTGTTTGCAATAGCTCACTCGCGGGTTGCACTTGAGCTTTTTGCGGCGAGCCGCCGGTGGCAGACCGCGAAGATAACCCTAATTTACTATATATAATTCTCAGGGCGGCTTCGTTATCTATTTGGATTGAGACTTTTAAGTATTTTTCTTTTTCGGCGCGATTTATTGCTAAAATTCTGTGGCTTTGAAGGCGCGGAAGTGTCTCTTTAAAGTCGTAATAAAGACGATAAACCGAATCTTCATCACGGGTTGCCGTTGAGTTCAGCGTTCCTCTTTCCATAACAGCAGTTCGCAAAAGACCGCGAATTTCGGCGTTGTCAGAGATGTCCTCTGCTATTATGTCCGAAGCACCACGCAACGCGTCTTCAACTGTTTCTACCCCTTTTTCAATGTCGATATATTCTGCCGCCAACTCTTCTAAGGTGGTTTTCACCTCATGGGCAAAAATGGCGGCGGCAAGGGGTTCAAGCCCCTTCTCACGCGCAACCGTTGCTCTTGTGCGGCGTTTTTGTTTATAGGGGCGATAGATGTCTTCAAGTTTTGCGAGTGTTGTGGCCTGCTCAATGGCGGCTATAAGCTCATCGGTGAGTTTACCCTGTTTGTCGATTGATGAGATGATTTCATTGCGGCGTGTGTTCATGTTACACAGATAGTCGTGCCTGTCCGCTAAGTTTCTCAATAATTCATCATCCATTGAACCGTGTAGCTCTTTGCGATAACGCGCAATAAACGGAATGGTACAACCTTCTTCAATCAGGGTTATTACATTTTCAACCTGCTCATAAGCACGGTTAAACTCAAGCGACAGCTGAGATATAAGTTTTTCCAAATTACTTTCCCTTTCATACAGTGGATAGTTGACAGTTGACAGTTTTGGTGTCGCCGTTGGCGACGTATTTGAATTTTAAATGTCAACTGTATCAGTATAACACATTCACTACTCAAAAGTCAAGAAAAATTTCTGATTCAAATCCGTCGCCGCAAGGCGACTCCACAATTGTCAATTGTCAATTGTACATTGTCAATTGTTCGTCACCTGCCAAATCCTATCCGCATACTCCAAAACAGTTCTGTCTGAGCTGAATTTTCCGGCGTTTGAGATGTTTAGCCAGCATTTCTTTGCAAAATTCAGCCTGTCTGTTTTATAGTCGACATTTGATTTCAGTCGTGCTTCGATATAGCTTTCAAGGTCGCCCAACAGGTAATAGTTGTCGGGGCTGTGCCATGATGCGCCGTCTGTCAGCGAGAAATAGAGTTCGCGGAAAATTCCGCTGCCGTTGTCGCTCACCGTGCCGTCAATCAAAGAGCGCGTCACCCTCGCCGTTTTCGGGAATTTAGCCATTTGAGCGCGTGGCTTGTAGGTTTTCATAATCTCTTCTAATTCTTCTACTCGCGCGCCGAAAATATAGTTGTTTTCTTCACCCGCCTCTTTGACTATTTCTATATTCGCGCCGTCATAAGTTCCTAAAGTTACCGCCCCGTTGAGCATAAACTTCATGTTCCCTGTGCCGCTCGCCTCAGTTCCCGCCGTTGAGATTTGCTCTGAAATGTCTGCCGCCGGAATAAGTTTCTCGGCGTATGACACCGAATAGTTTTGAACAAACACCACCTTTAAAAGGGCGGCAGTTTGAGGGTCAGAGTTTACAAGAGAGCCTATTTCGTTGATATATTTGATTATGCCTTTTGCGCGCGCATAGCCGGGCGCGGATTTGCCGCCGAAAATGAAGGTTGTCGGATAAAAGTCTTTGACATTACCCTCTTTTATTTCGTAATATAAATACAATATTCCCATTGCATTTAAGAGTTGTCGCTTGTATTCGTGAAAACGCTTGATTTGTATATCAAAGATACTGCAGGGGTCGATTTTTACCCCCTCGTATTTTTGTATATACTCGGCAAGTTGGATTTTCTTTTGCTGTTTTATTGTGATGAAGCGTTCGATTTGCGTGTTGTCGTCTTTATATTTTTCTAAGCCTTTTAAAAGGTTCAGTTCGCGTACCCAGTTTTGCGTACCCAATAAATCCGTGATTTGCGTGGACAGTTCGGGGTTGCAGAGTTTCAGCCAGCGGCGAGGTGTAATTCCGTTGGTTTTGTTTTGAAACTTTTCGGGGTAAATCGCGTACCACTCTTTAAGCACGGAGTTTTTGATAATCTCGCTGTGGATTTCGGCGACGCCGTTGACATTCCCCGAACAATAAACTGCCATTCTTGCCATATGAACAACATCGCCGCTGACGATTTTATAACTTTCAATCGGATAAGGCAACATGGGCGCGGCATATAATTCGGCGACAAGAGCCTCGTTTATTTGAATGATTATTTCGTAAATTCGGGGCAACAACTCTTTAAAATAATCAACGTCCCATTTTTCTAAAGCCTCTGCCATTATGGTGTGATTGGTGTAGCTAAATGTTTTTTTGGCAATGTCAAGAGCGTGTTCAAACGAAAGCGCGCACTCATCAACGAGAAGCCTTATAAGCTCTGCTGTTGCGATTACGGGGTGGGTATCGTTAAGCTGAACGCTGTTAAATTCGTGGAACTGTGTTACGTTTCGGTTATTGGCAACATGCTTGTTCAGAGCATCTTTCATTGATGCCGCCGCAAAGAAGTATTCTTGCTTTAACCTTAAAAACTTGCCCTCTCTTGTGTTGTCGTTAGGATAAAGACAGCGCGAAATATCTTCAGCTAAGATTTTAGAACTGCTCGCGCCTATATAGTCGCCGCTGTCAAACGCGGCGAAATCGAACTCATTTTCAGCTTCTGCCTGCCATAGCCGCAACGTCCCTACATGGCGTTTACCACTCTCGCCGACATAACCGATTATCGGCATGTCGTAGGGAACGGCTTTAACCGTTTGGTCGGCAAAGCAAATTTGCACGCTCTCATCCTCAACCCTCACACTCCACGGGTCGCCGTGTTCTAACCAGTTATCGGGTTGTTCTTTTTGAAAGCCGTCCTCAATTGTCTGCTTGAACAGCCCGTATTTATAGCGAATTCCATAACCGTCTAACGGCAAAGCATGAGTCGCCGCGCTTTCAAGAAAACAGGCGGCAAGTCTGCCCAACCCCCCGTTGCCTAACGCCATATCGCCTATATCCTCTAAAAAACACAGGTACTCAAGACCTTCCTCAGCAAGAATTTCTCGTGCTTCTTGCGACTTATCCACAGCCGCAAAGTTGTTGTAAATCGCCCTGCCCATTAAAAACTCAATCGACAGATAGAAAGCCCTGCGCTTTTCGGCGTGAGCGGCTTTGCTTGTTTGCCAATCACCGTCAATTTCTTTCAACAACGCCAAAGCCAACGCATCGTGGATTTGATGCGGCAGTTTTGTGTTGCGCGGTTTTGGGGGAATGTGTTGCCCCTCTTCTTGAGACGGCATTTTGGCGGCAGGCTCTTGCTCCTCTACAGGCGTTGCTGAAACGGGAATTTCATCTTTGTTTTGGCTTTTTTTAGATTTTTTATTAAGTCGAAATTTATCGAACATATACTCTCCTCCAAAGCTTGATTAATATATTAGATTAATTTTACCATATAAATCAAATTTTGTCAACTGTGACTTGACATTTTAAAAATTTATGGTATTATATTTAGTGTGGGCTCTTGAGAGCTGAGAGTTCAGTGTTGAGAAAGGATTTGTGAAATGCGTAAAGTTTATATATTTACTGACGGGGCTTGTTCCGGCAACCCCGGGCCCGGAGGGTGGGGCGCGATTTTGCGCTGTGAGGGCAAAGAACGAGAATTATCCGGCGGTGAGCCTATTACCACTAACAATCGAATGGAACTCACAGGTGTCATAGAGGCATTAGATGCTTTAAAATACAGCTGTGACGTAATAATTCAGACAGATTCAAAATATGTCGTTGACGGAATCAACAAGGGCTGGGCGGCGCGTTGGCGCGCAAACGGCTGGCTCAAAGCCGACAAAATGCCCGCGCTCAACACCGACTTATGGGGGCGACTTCTAAACCTAATAGCACGGCATAAAGTTCAGTTCAAGTGGGTAAAAGGCCACGCCGGCCATGTTGAAAACGAGAGATGTGATACATTAGCGGTTAAGCAACGAGATGAGCAAATAGCGATGTACAACTGACGGCAGTTGACAGTTGACAATTGACAATTGACAATTTTGGTGTCCGCTTGCGCGGACGTATTTGAAATTATAACAGCTACACCGCCCGGCAGTTTTTGTGTCGGGCGTTTTATTTCAAAAATAAATAGACCTCTTCGGAAACTACCCATAAAATAATTCAAAATTAATAATACCGCAAATTAAATTCATGCGAAGGCTGTGTCTTTTTCTGCGGTTGCGATATTTATTCGCCATAATTTTAAATACTTTAATTTTAGCATTAACATTCTCGACTAAGATTCTCTCTTGCGAAATACGTTTGTTATCAGCCTTTTCGCTTCTCGTCAATTTACCATTCTTGGGTTTTTTCTTAGGAGTTTCGCTGTTTTTATGAAACTCCAAAATTCCTTGAAAACCACTGTCGCCTTGAAACTTAATCCTTTCCAAAATTGCTGCACCGATTTCATCTTTATACATCTTGAAATCGTGCGTTGAGCCCATTGCTTGATAGGTGGCGATAATCGCCCC
>Ga0099364_10000674_pt1 | contig 58524 bp, 42 predicted proteins | sample TergutTh196P3_FD_73070 | JGI IMG/M metagenome (GOLD analysis project Ga0099364, IMG submission 73070) | Microcerotermes parvus P3 segment gut microbial communities from Pointe-Noire, Republic of the Congo - Th196 P3 | ecosystem: Host-associated > Arthropoda: Insects > Digestive system > Gut ... | reverse complement strand
TCTATGTTCCAAATTCTGTTTTTCTACCCGACCATTGTTATATGTCAATGTTATATCGGGTAAATAAGTATTTCCATATTCCGACTCATAAATTTCGTATCTGCCATTTATTGCTACACTACCGTCAAAATATGTAAAACTACCATTCATGTAAAATTGATAGTATCTAGAACCCGCACACAATCTTACTTCAATATTAGGTCGTCTACTTGGTTGTTGTTGCGGCTGCTCCGAATAACTTTGTGAAGGCTGCTGCGAATAACTTTGAGAAGGCTGTGTCGGTTGCTGCGAATAACTTTGAGAAGAGTGATCGCGAATACCTTGTTGATAACCTTGCTGATAACCTTGTTGTAAGCCTTGTTGATAACCTTGTTGAACGCCTTGCTGATAACCTCGTTGAACGCCTCCTTGTTCGCCGATGTTATATGCTACATGCCAATTATTTTGAAAATACGTCAAATATTCAAAAAAGACTTCTTTTTCAGGCGAAGTAAGCGAATTCAAAACTTCATCAGTATCTATTTGTATTTTTACTACTAATTCTTCAAATTTTTCTATCATTTTTATAAAAATTTCCGCATCCTCATCCGTAATCTTTCCCGCTTCAACTCTTACAATTTCCTCTTGTCTTTCTGCATCAATGCGCTGTTGCCATACAATATGAACCGTAGCGGCTCCTGCCCCTGCGCCGCAAAACAATGCGGTAACAATCCAAACAAACATTTTCATTCTCAAATCCCTAATTTGTGTCGGGCGCAACTTCTTTTTCCTGCTCTAACGGCTTTACAGGTCTTGCCTTTATGTCGTCATTCACTCTCGACACGCTGTTTTCGGTACTGCGCTCTCGCGGGTGACGGCTAACGTCCGAGCGGCTTGGCGCAGCGGCGGCTTACACTGCCATTTCTGCGGGCTACTTCCTTTCAATTTCGCACTGCCTTTTCTGCGGGGCTACTGCCGCCGTTGCGCCAAACCGCCAGTTAGAGGCAGTACATTTGTTCCTCTTGTCTGATCTTCCAGTAGAATCTATTTGGCTTTATCTGTCAAGGAAAAGCGCATTACTTCTTTTATTGTGAATGATTCCGATAATGACAACTTGCGCTTTTTCTTCATCAACATAGAAATGAACATTGTACGGAAAAACTTTGGTATGTGCAATTCTTACATTTCTGTATCTTACGGCGTATGACGATGGCATCTTCACAATGTTTGTAACCGTCTCTTTAACAGCGGCGGCAAAACGCACGTCCAAACCTATCTGTTGTTCGGCATACCATCGTTTGGCTTCGTCAATATCATTTTCAACTTCGTCGAGATAAAATTCCTGATACATAATCAAAACGTTATAAGGTTTCAAAAAGCATTTCAATGGGTTTCAAACGTTCGGGATATCGTTGTGCAATATCTAAACGCTTATCAATAAAATCTTTTTCCCATTGCGGCAAGTCTGTTTCTAATATCGCTATGTCGGGATATTGAACGATTAAAGTATTCCAAGATTGTATCGGAATGAAAACTCCCATCGGCGCACCTAGTTGGTCTTTTATTATTTGTTGGGCTAACATGTCTTTATATATCAATTCATTAATTACTATTCATTATCACATTTGAAGTCGCAAAGTTAGGAAAAATTTTGAACAAAAAGACAAAAAATATTGCATTTTTTTTGTCTTTTTGTTAAGGCATTGCGTTTATTACTAAATTGCAGCACGTTAACAGGATGGATTTTCTGTTCGTGTCTGATTGCTATGTCGGGTTGTACTCAATTTTCGATGCGCTACTCTCTCGATGACGCTTTGCCCTGCAATGCCTCTAACGTTTTGGCGGTTTTTTCTTTTCTTTCTGTTATTCAGCCTGTTTCTCTACCCCAGAGAAAGAATAAAACGAATTGGAATAAAGGCAGTACATTCAAAATTGCAGCCAACCCATAAATACATTTGTATAATTTTATAATTTTATTTCCAAAAATCAAATAATTGCAAAGTCAAAAAATCAGATTTTGTATTCTAAAAAACACAAAATATGTTTTCCTTTGTGGTTAAAAGATATTTTCATTTATTATAAAAAATGCAAGTTAGATAAATTGTATTCTGGAGAATACAATTTTATATCAGGATTGTATTCTGGAGAATACAATTTTTCTCAAGATTTGTATTCTGGAGAATACAATTTTATGTCAGATTTGTATTCTGGAGAATACAATTTCAAAACTCCAGACTTGGTAGTTATTATTTCCTTAAAATGCAAATGATTATTTTACCAAAAATAACAATAAATCCGTTAAATCCGATAACCCCACAACATCCATACACCCCACGCAGCAGCACTCCGCAAGGAGTGCCACGTAGATAACCCCGAATCGATTTTGCGCAATTCAGAAATTCTGTAATTGCATTTATAAAAATGCCAAAAACAATTTTCAAAAAAACAAACAAATTTTTTATTCTTTTTATAAACAATTTTATTCTTTAAATTTGCGTTATATTGTTTTAGTTTTAGTTTTCAGAAAATATCAAAATTGAAAAAAAACAAATAATGACAAGTTTTAGCGCTCCAAGAATATCAATTATAATACCTTGTTATAACCTATCGGGATATTTAGAACCATGTTTAAATTCCTGTATTTTACAGACATACCCAAATATTGAAATATTAATGATAAATGACGGTTCGCAAGATAATACCAAAGAAATCATTGATTATTATGCAAAATTAGATTCACGCGTTGTTCCTATTAACAAAAATAATGAGGGAGTTGCAAAAACTAGAAAAATAGGAATTGAAAAAGCAACTGGAGATTATCTGTTTTTTCTTGACGGAGATGATTATTTACCTTTGGATGCCATTGAAATACTATTAAATGAAATTATTGAGCAAAATGCAGATATTGTTGTTGGAAACTTTTATGTAGAGCAATCACAAGGGTTTATTACTGAAAACCAAATTGATAATCAATGTTTAAGTGGAAATGAATTTATTAAAATAATACTAAAAAACAGAATATTTTCATTATGCGCAAAACTATTTAAAAAAGAACTCTTTACAGAATCTTTAAATTACCATTATGAACTTAAGCGTGGAGAAGATGCTTCACTGCTTATTCAACTGGTTAATAATGCAGCAAAGGTAAAAGGTTTAGATAAAAAAGTTTATTATTATCGATACAGATGCGGTTCTGTAACAAAAGAAACTACAGGAAAAAATTTTTTTGATGCAATTAAATCTAGATTTATTATTGAAGATTATGCCATAGAATACGGGATTTCAAAAGAAAGAGATTTTGAACTCGGTGAATTTATCTGTTTTGCATTAATACTTATACTCATAAATTCAAAACAATTAACAAAAAATAATGCCCATTGGAAAAAAATAATAAAATCAAAAATAAAAATTTATCTATATGATAATCAGGAATTTACATTTTGGTACAAAAAAAATTTCAACAAAAATTATTGGCGTTTGAAATTTTATTTAATCTTTTCTTTACCAGACAAGATATTTTCTTTTGTTTTTAAAGTAGTAAAAATTTTTTTCTAAGGAAAAATCTATTTTTGCTGAGGAAACTAAAATGTCCTACATTGGTTTTTTGCATTCCGTTAGGAATGCATCGCTTGGTAGAAAAATAGCCATACAAACAACCGTTTTTATGCTTTGAAATTATTTTCTACCAAGCGTCACATTCCTAATGGAATGTGGAAAACTGAGGTTGATAAATATTTCATAAAAAGGTGACATTTTGATTTCCTCGGAGGTCAGGTAATTTGACGTGGCACTCTACCGAGTGCTGCAGTGTGGGATACAGAGAATATGTGGGGTTTGTGTTTTAGAAAATGCCACGAGTTACGCTTACGCTTATTCGGGGTACATACGAATGGGATGGTGAGTTATCTGTGAAAAAAACCGTGAATATCTGTCTATAATCAGTGTTATCTGTGTGCTTGTGAATAATATAAGATAATATTAAAAATTTTTAAAAAAAATAAAACATTTTCTAAAACTATCCGTATAAAGTGATTTTTAAAGATTATTATAACGTATTTCAATTTTGAGTTATTTAATTATCATAATAATTACGCTAATTTTTTCCGCATTCTTTGCGGGCAGCGAAATGGCATATATATCTGCCAACAAAATGGCACGCGAAATGAATCGAAAGAACTATCCTTTTTTCTCAAAAATAACTGATATTTTTTACGCAAATAGAGGTGGGTTTATTTCTACAATTGTTGTCGGTAACAACGTGACAACCGTTATTTATGGAATTTTTACAGGTTATCTTTCCGAGCCAATTTTTAGACAATTAACTGATAATGAGGCTACTATAATGTTGTTTCAAACATTAGTTTCTACAATAGTGATACTTGTTACGGGTGAATTCCTTCCTAAAATTATTTTCAGGTTAAACCCGATTATGTCCCTGAATATCTTTTCAATACCTCTAATTATTTTTTATTATATTTTATATCCAATTTCGAAAGTAATAGTTCTTTGTAATAATTTTATTTTACGACTTTTTTTAAAAACTTCATACAAAACTAACCAAAAAGATATTCCACTTGGTCGCATCGATTTGGACAATTTTCTTTTTAAAAGTGGAAAAAATATCTCCCCAAATGCAAAGTTGCCTGAAGAAGTTCGTTTTTTTCAGAATGCGTTGGATTTTTCTACTGTCAAAACAAGAGAATGTATGGTTCCACGTACAGAATTGGAAGCCATCGAAATAGAAGAAAATTTGGATACTTTGCGTAATAAATTCATCGAATCTGGTTGTTCTAAAGTTTTGGTTTATAAAGAAAATATTGATAATATAATTGGTTATGTGCATGTATCTCAAATGTTTAAAAATCCGACAAAACTCAAGAACATAATCAACACGATTTCAGTAGTTCCAGAAACCATGACCGCAAAAAGGTTATTAGAAATATTTACAAAAGAGCATAAAACAATTGCGCTCGTAGTAGATGAGTTCGGCGGAACAGCAGGAATAGTTACATTCGAAGATGTTTTAGAAGAAATATTTGGCGAAATTGATGACGAACACGATAAATCTGATTTCATTGAAACAAAAATTAATGAAAATTGTTACAGGTTTTCAGGGCGCATGGAAATTGACTATCTTAATGAAAAATACAGATTCGAACTACCCGTTTCAGACAACTATGAAACATTAGCGGGCATGGTACTTTTTTATCACGAATCAATTCCTGAAACTATGGAAATAGTTGAAATAGAAAACTTTAACTTCAAAATTATTGAAGCAACCAAAAATAAAATTGAACTGATTGAACTTAGATTAAAAACATGATATAATTAATAATTTTTTATAAAACGATATTATTTAGATGAAACAAATTAAGATTTTATTGCTATTATCTTTAATGATAGTATGCAACACAAAAGCCGATGAAGGCATGTGGCTTTTGCCGTTAATTGAAAAGCTCAATATCGAAAAGATGAACGAAATGGGCTTGAAACTTACTGCTGAAGATATTTTCAGCACAACACAGCCGAGCGTAAGTGATGCCATTGTCATTTTTGGACGTGGCTGCACGGCTGAATTTATTTCCGACAAAGGATTGATTTTGACCAATCACCACTGCGGATTTGACGTTATCCAAAGTTTGAGTTCTATGGAAAACAACTATCTTGTTGATGGTTTTTGGGCTTTTTCGTTTGATGAAGAGATTCCAGCACCGGGACTGACAATATCTCTTCTGAAAAGAATGGAAAATGTTACTGAGACTATTCTTGAGGGAATTGGTGATGATGCCGACTATGATGAGCGTCAGAAAATTATTTCAGAAAGACGCACACAATTAGAAAAAGAAGCAAAAGAGGAGTCCCAACGTGCAATGGTTTACGAGTTTTTTGCAGGTAACCAATATTATTTGGTTGTTTACGACGTTTTTAAAGATGTTCGCTTTGTTGGTGCACCACCATCTTCAATAGGAAAGTTCGGATATGATACGGATAATTGGATGTGGCCCCGACATACGTGTGACTTCTCTCTTTTCAGAGTTTATGCCGATAAAGACGGAAATCCCGCAGAATATTCGGAAAATAATGTCCCATTTAAACCACCTCATCATTTGCCTATTTCTTTAAAAGGTTATGAAATAGGTGATTTTGCAATGACAATCGGATACCCCGGAAGAACCGACAGATACCTCACTTCTTTTGGTATCGAAGAACGTGTTAATATTAACAATCATTGGATAATCAAAATTCGAGGAATTAAGCAGGATATTTGGGCTGACGCAATGAACAAAAGTGATAAAGTTAGGCTACAATATTCGTCAAAATATTCAAACAGTTCAAATTATTGGAAAAACAGCATTGGCATGAATAAAGGAATAGCCGCATTAGACGTGGTATCAAAAAAGCAGGCAATCGAAAAAGAGTTTTCAGAATGGTCAAAACAAAACCCAAAATTTGAAAATGTAATGACCTCATTAAAAAGCGGTTACGAAAACAGGGCAGAAATATTAAAAGCAAGTTTAATAATCAGAGAAACACTGTTTAACGGAACCGAAATATTAAGATTTGCTATGAATGCCGAAGCCTTAGAAGTCGCTTTGCAAGATAAAGATGCCAATAAAATTGAAAAAGCCACAGAAAAATTGAAGGAAGAAGCGGAAACTTTTTTTAAAGATTATCATGCACCCACTGACGAAAAAGTTTTTTTGGCAATGATAGAACTATATTCAAAAGAACTACCCAGAAACCTTTTACCCTCTTTTTTACAAGAAATTGAACAAAAAAACAGTTTCAAAGTATACACTCAAAATCTTTTTTCAAAATCTATCTTTACCGATGAAAAAAGATTTAACAATTTCCTTGCCAAACCTAATCTCAAGACATTACAATCAGACCCTGCATACAAAGCGGCACTATCGTCAGCAGAAATGATAAATGAAATTTTTGAAAAAAATATAGAATTTGGCAAAATTCTTTCTACCGCTAACCGTCTTTTTATCGAAGGATTGATGACTATGAGCCCAAATACAACATTTTATCCTGACGCAAATTCAACTCTTAGGCTTAGTTATGGTACAGTAGGCGACTACGAACCTCGAGATGCAGTTATTTACAAACATTTCACAACTCTAACAGGCGTTATGGAAAAAGAAGATCCTTTTGATAATGATTTTATTGTGCCTCAAAAACTTAAAGATTTGTACAAAACAAAAGATTGGGGTCAATATGGAGCATCTGACGGACAAATGTACGTTAATTATACTACAAATAATGATATTACGGGCGGTAATTCGGGTAGTCCCGTTATCAATGGCAACGGCGAATTAGTCGGTTTAGCATTTGACGGAAATTGGGAAGCAATGAGCGGAGACATCGCTTTTGAAGAATTACTCCAAAAATGTATAAACGTTGATATTAGATATGTTCTGTTTATTATAGATAAATTTGCAGGCGCTAAAAATTTGATTGAGGAGATGAGTTTTGTAGATTGAGGATAGCTTTTTGTGAATAAGTGACTCAAAGCAGTCAAAGAAAGGTTCGATAGTTTTTCCGATATAATATGTTGGATCCGGTTTAATGTGTTTATATTTCTTTTACCAATATTTAGTCCCTAACGGGACAAGAAATGAATCATTAATAATAAGATTGTCTCGTTAGAGACAAAATATTCTGAATGAATTTAAAAACCAATAAAAAATGCTAACAAAAAATTTTTTTCAAAAATATTAAAAAAAATAATTATCTTTGCACTATAATTTGCTAATAAAAATGACTGATTATAAACAAATAATAAGACGAAATTCAAGTATTAGGTTTGGCAAACCTTGTGTAAGAGAAACACGTATTGCCGTTTATGATGTTTTGGGATGGTTAGCAGCCGGGATGACCTTTGATGAAATATTATATGATTATCCTGAACTTGTACAAACTGATATTTTAGCCTGTCTTGCGTTTGCAGCAGATAAATAATCGTTAATTATTAATAAAAAAACATTATATTTGCGCCTTTTTTGATATGAAAGGTTTTTATGATAAAACCCTAATACTAAATAATTTATACTATTAATTTAATTTTTTTTAGAATGAGAAAATACCTATTTTTTCTTGTCTTGGCGTTAGTAGGCTATACACTGACTGCGCAAAACAAAGTTTCGACGGTTTCAAAGAAAGAAGCCGTGCGAGTCGCATCGGCAACAATAAATGCTGGATCGACAAATGAGCAATCGTCTGTATTATCCGCAACGAGAACAGACGGTTTAAGAGCCGAGCGAATCCCATCCGTGGATTTGTTAAAGCAATCAGAAATATCGGTACATAATGTACCAGATAGAGGTGGAAATAGAAACATTACCACATTTCCGTGGACAGAAAACTTTAATGCCACTACCTTCCCGCCCACCGATTGGAACAGAATTCATACCGGTCCCGCAGGTGGAAATTGGCAAAGAAGCACCGCAACACCCACATACGATGGCGGATTTGCTTTTCGTGCAGACGTTAGCGGTGCTAATCAATTGTCGCTTTTGGTAACACCGGCGCTTACATTCCCCGCAAATGCTATTATTGATTTAGAATTTATGTCGTATATGGGCTGGCCCGAATGGTATGATCATAGTAGTGTGCGGGTTTCAACAACGTCAAATAGTGATGCTAATGATTTTTCAATTATTTATACAATGCCAGATCCAGGCGCAACGTCAGGATGGCAAAAGTTTACTGTTAATTTAGACCAGTTTGCAGGTCAAACAATTTATTTAGCATTTACCTACGCAGGAGATGATGCCCATACTTGGAGAATTGATAATGTTACAGTTGATGTTACTCTTCTTTTAAATAACGATTTACAGATTTTAGGGTCTCTATATCCATTTACGCAAGTGCCTGTTTCTCAAACAATACCGACGACATTATTAGTTGACGTTAATAACAATGGAACAGACCCTCAAACCAATGTAATTGTTACAGTTACAAATAATGGAATAGTGATAGGAACATCGGCAACGATTCCTTCCATTGCGGCAGGAATTACAGAAACTATTCCTGTTCCTGTTACCAATCCAACTATATTATTAGGAAATAATGAACTGATTTACATTGTAACACAAGACCAAACAGATGAAAATCCCGATGATAATACAGCAACAACGACTTTTCTGGGAACAGAAAGTACATTTGCAGTAGACGATGGCAGCACGTATTGGAGCGTAGGAAACAATTCTCCTATTTCGATAGGTAATATTTTTACTATAACCAATGAAACGGTTGTCAGTGCTGTAGAGGCTCATTTTTCTGCGGTAGCACTAAAGAGGTTTTCTATTTCTCTTTATGCAATGAATGGAAATGTTCCTGAAACTACTCCAATTTTTACCAAAGGTGGAATTAAACCAACAACACCCGGATGGTCATATACAGCAGTTCCTACTACTACTTTGATTCCGGGCGACTATTTCTTATGTATAAACCAATTAGATGACATAAGTGTTGCTCTTACTGCTGATAATAGTTTAATTAGATTTGGTTATGTATTGACGGAAACAGACTTTATGACAACTAACGATGCCTTCTCACAAAATGTAGGAGCGCCATTAGTACGTTTGCTTGTTGATTTACCTCAAAATGACATTTCAATTAATGCTATAAATCCGATTTTGCCTTATACAAAAATACCTGTATTACAGGCACCGGAGGTTATTGCAGAATATATGCCTTTCCCCGAAATTATTACGGCACAGGCAAAAAATGTTGGTACGTTACTCCAAACAGATATCGAATTTGCCGCTACTTTGAATGGAACGGCAATCGGAACGTCATCTCCCTTAATTCCATCTTTGAATCCGGGGCAAACTTCACCTCTGTTGGAAATAACAACTCCAACCGAAATAGTTTATCCTAATACAATCGGAAACCATAATCTTGTTTACACTGTAACGCAATCCGAACAAGATGACAATATCGATAACAATAGTGTTACATTTACGCTTGAAATTGGTGATAAATATGCTTTAGATAATCAAATAGATTGTGATAATGGATTTGGAACTAGCGGAGGTACAATGGCAATGGGTAATATTTTCCCAATCTATAAGCCAACTAAACTTACGGAAGTTGAGGTAGGATTTCAGTGGAGAGGCGGCGGTGATGCTTATAGTATATCGTTATATCCAATGGCAAGTGCCACTGCAACAGGTGCAATTTTGTGGACAACCACTGTTCAAACACGTCCCGATGGCGGTTTTGTTACGATTACCGTTCCTGAAACTGTTTTGATGCCCGGTAGTTATTTCTTATGCGTAAACCAAACTACAACAGTAAACTTGGGTGTTTCTTTTGACAATAGAGTTAATTCCGAAAGGGCACGTACACGAAGCGTAGGCTCGGGTGGTGTTACTTTGACCATTCAAAATAATTTTGGTGCTGCGGCTGTTAGAATGATTGTTAATAACGACCCAATTGCAGACGGTGAAATTGTTAATATTACTGCTCCTGTTGCGGGTAAAAATTATAGTCTCACAACAACCGAAGATGTATCTGTTATAATTAAGAATAATGGTAATGCTCCATTGTCAGGGTTTGATTTGGAACTCGACTTAGATGGAACTGTTATTGCTACTGAAACTTATACAGGTACAATTGCGGTTGGCGAGCAGGCAGAATATACATTTGCAGCAAAATTAGACCTTTCTGCGTTTGTTTCGTATGATATTAAAGTTACCATTGATGTTACAGATGACATAGTTTCAGCAAATGATTCTAAAACTATTAATGTAACAAACTTTAATTGTCCTGTTATTAATACGTTCCCGTGGAATTATGGCTTTGAAGATGGTTTAACACTTGATCCATGTTGGACAGCCGAAGTTCTTGGCACACAAAATACTAATTGGGCAATAGTTGATGCTACAACAGGAACACCAGCAACCACGCCTGATGGCAGTTTATTCAAAGCACGATTTGCAAGAAGCAGTACAGCAACAACTCATATCGCCAGACTTATTAGTCCAATGCTCGACCTGACGGCTGTTTCGTACCCTGTACTAAAATTTGGACACGTACAACAGAACAATATGACGCTTATTGTGCAATACAAAACTTCACTTGATGGCGAATGGAATACAATTGAAACATTTACAGGTACGCAAGGTACGTGGACATATAGAACAGTATTATTGCCCGAAGTATCTGATACTTATTTTATTGCATTCCAAGTAACTGCAGGCGCAAATAATGTAGAACTTCAAATTGACGATATTACAATAGCCACAGCGCCCGCTACTCCAACCTTTGACGCAAATATGACCTTTGCTTTAGGAACGGTTTATAATAATATGCCTTTTGAATATATTAATGAGTATAATTTTTATAACAAAGGTAGCGTGCCAATGGCAGTGAGTCTAATATCTGCCGATACTGAAATTACTGTTACAGGATTGCCAATGAGTGCGGATCCTGCGTCAATAAGCAGTTTCGATGTAGAATTTGATGCTTCTCTTTTACCCGTTGGCTCATATACAGGACAATTTGTAATTGGTACTGACGACCCCGCTATTCCAACTTTTACGGTTATTGTTACGGCTAATGTAGTTGCAGAAACTGTTAGTGATTTTATTTTTGAAGAATTCACCGCAACAGCAACGCCAGCAGGTTGGAATTATAATCGTTTTGCTCGTGTTGGGGATGGAGGCGTTAACAACACTTCTTGTTTGAGAGTTAATAATTATGGTAGTACCACAGCGTATCAGGCTGATATTACGACTTCTTATGTAAATATGGGGACAAATCCTAAATTTTCGTTCTATTATAAATCAACAGAATATAATGTTTCAAATCCAAGTGCTACTCCATCATCTGGTGACGCTATTTCGGGTGCGGCTTATATTTCTAATGATTTAGGTGTAACTTGGACAGAAATTTGGACTTTAAATCAGGGAGACCACGTTCCGACAACAGATTTTACTTTGGCAACGGCAGATGTTAGCGCTTATGCAAATCAACTTTGTCAGGTTAGAATTATGCTTAGATCAGGTTATTCAGACGGCTTATTTTATCATGATGTTTATCATTGGCTTGATGACGTTTTGGTAGGAACACCCGAAGTAGACGAACTAATTGCAGTTTCAATTTCTGGACCAGTAACTCCAACTGCAGATTCTAAATATTTCTATACTGTTAGCGTAAAGAACGCAGGATGGGCTACTCAATCATCTGCTGATTATTCGGTTATATTGATGCAAGATGATGTAACTCCTATTCCGATAGCAACATTACCCGGCGTTGATATTGATTTCAATGAAATTAAAGAATTTGTTTTCGAATGGATTCCAACCGTTGCGGATGTGGGTCCCGTTTCTTTATTTGGATTTGTGGACTTTCCTAATGATATAAACCCTGTCAATAATCAAACAAGTAATCTAAATGTAACGGTTAAACCTGTCGGCGACTTTGAAATAGCAATAGGAACAGGTAATGTAGGTTATAAAGTACCCGTTGACCTTTGGTATCGCAAATCCTTGTCTCAAACCATCTATTATCCTGAAGAATTGATTATTGGCGCTGAAATATCTAAGATAAAATATCACGCTAATATTGCAACTTCGGGCATCCCCGATAAACATCAAAAAATATGGATGGGAACAACAAATTTGAGACACGTTGGAGACGGCTGGATAGATCCCGCAACTTTAACAGAAGTATTTGACGGTGATGTTTCATATCCTGTTGCAAATCCATTAGATGTGGAAATAGAACTTACCCAACCATTTAAATATATGGGCGGGTCTTTGGTCATTTACACTTATAAATATGATAGTAATATTTACGGAGCACAATCTACCAATACTCACTACGGAACTGCACAAACTCTTTCTAATCGTTCCCGTTTGTTCCAATCAGATGCATCGTCTGGACAAGAATTCGATTATATGAATCCTGCTTCTGAAGGTGCAGGTGGCATTATTCATGGTTACCCTAATATTAGAATGGAAGTGGATGTAACAACTATCGGCTCTTTGTTGGTAAATGTTACTTATGAATCAAACAATTTGGAAGGCGCAGAAATTAGAATTGTGGGCGCTAATACCCACTTTTTGACAAATGCAGATGGTAACTATTTCTTCCCAATGATCGCTTCAGGCACATATCCTATTGAGGTAAGTGTCGAAGGATTGGGAACTCAAACGGGTTCTGCCGTTATTACAAATAACAATACAACAATTCTGAACTTTAATTTTGAAGAGACCATCGTTGCACCGCAAAATTTGAACATCGTTGTTGATGATGTAGATGCACTATTTAGTTGGAATAACGAAATTTTAGATGATTTTGAAAGTTATGATAATTTCGCAAAAGATAATATTGGAGATTATACAGTTATCAATAATCATCCAACTCAAGCAACGCATCCAATTGCAGGTGTTACATTTCCAGGTTCGGGTACTCCAATGGGTTGGATGGTATTCAATTCAACGGCAACTACACCCGCAGCGGGACCAGAATATGCTGCTTATAGCGGAGATAAATGTTTAGCAAGTTTCTGTAATATATACGATACTAACGATAAGTGGTTAATATTACCTCAAAAATATATCCTTCCCGATACTGAATTTAGTTTTATGGCAAAAAGTGTTAGCGACTTTTTCAACTTCGGTGAAAGATTCAGAGTTGGAGTTTCAACAACAGGCACTGACCCTGCAGACTTTACATTTATTTCACCATGGCCCTATATAGCAGCACCTACAACTTGGACTGATTACAGTTTCGATTTGTCAGACTACGTAGGTCAAAAAATTTATATTGCTATTAATTGTGTTACCGAAAATGAAGCAGTTTTCTTAGTTGATGACTTATTCTTAGGTATTAATAATGGAAGTAAAGGTCGTGCATTTTCAAGTTATACTGTCTATTTAGACGGAAACGAAGTTGTTGATAACTACACTGAAACTACATATTTGTTCACCAACTTACCCGGCGGTGACCATATTGCAGGAGTAAAAGCAGTTCACACTTCTGGCGAATCACCTGTTGAAACCATTCAATTCACCATTCCTTATTATTATACCGTAACTTATAATGCACCAACAAATGGTACTTTTAGCGTTAAAGTTGACGGTGTTACAGTTCCAAACAATAGCACTGTTATTGAAGGTACAATATTGACAATTGAGGCAGAACCAAATATTGGTTATCATATTTCAACCTTAACCGTAAATGGAACTCCTTTAAGTGGTGATACTCATACAGTTACTGCGAACACTGATATTGTATGTGAATTTGCAATTAATGTTTATACAATAACAGCCGTTGCAAATCCTGTTGCCGGTAATACCGTAACCGGCGGTGGTACATACAATCATGGTGACCCTGTTACCTTAGTTGCAACTCCTGAAAATGACGTTTATAATTTTGTTAATTGGACAAAAGATGGTACTGAAGTATCAACTGATGCAACATATAATTTCAATGCTTCGGAAGATGCAGATTATGTTGCTAATTTTGTTTCAGCAGTGTCCGTAACTGTAACCGGTTTTACACCTGAAAATGGTTCTCTTTGGGCAGATTTCAATCCGGCATGGAATGATCATGCAATAATTGATTTCAGTGGCAGTATTGTAGGTAGTACCTTTGCGGGTATCACGGTTAATGGTCAAACTCCTGTTGATGTGCAAGTTGGTATGTATCAAAATTCCAGGATGCAAATCTATTACGATTTCACTTGGGATACTGATTATACAATAGTTGTACCTGCTGATGCAATAGCAAATTATAACGGAAGTAATATAACTTACACCTTCTCAACGCCTCCTGAAATGGCAATTGTAGCGCTTCTACCCGCTGACGAGGCTATAGACGTTGCCTTAGATGCCGAAGTATCAATAGAGTTTAATAAACCTGTTTTCACTAATTTTATACCTACAACAATAACTATTCAAAAAGTTGGCAGCGACTTTGTTACAGGCGTTTATTACGACCCGATACCACCAATTAACCAAGAAACCAAATTGGTAATTTATCACGATAATTTTGAGTATAGTTCTGATTATATTGTAACTATTCCTGAATTTACCTTTGGTTACGGCGAATTTACTGATGAAGTTGTGTGGACATTTACTACAATGGACAACCCAGGAACTGAAGTAATATTAACACTTCAAGCTAATCCCGAAGAGGGTGCAGAAACATTGATAGGCGGTGGCACATACGAACCCGGTACAGTAGTACCCGTAAGTGCAATCGCAGCAACCGGATATGAATTTGTGAATTGGACTGACGGAACAGAAGTAGTTTCTACAACAGCAGCATTCAACTATACGATGCCTGATGTTAACAAAACGCTTACTGCAAACTTTGTAGAAATAGGTCAAGTTTTACTTACACTTTTGGCTAATCCTTCTGATGGTGCTGAAACATTGATAGGTGGTGGTACTTACGAACCCGGTACAATAGTACCCGTTAATGCAATAGCCACGGTGCTTTATGAATTTGTTGATTGGACTGACGGAACAGAAGTAGTTTCTACTGAAGCATCTTTCAATTACACAATGCCCAATGAAAACAAAACATTAACTGCTAACTTTGAATATGTTGGTATTAAATCACTTGTTTCATCAACACTTTCAGTATATCCAAATCCAGCAACTGACAAGTTGTATATATCAAGCGAAATTAGTATCAACGCTATTAGTTTGTTTGACGCAACAGGCAGGATAGTTTTGGTATACGAAAAAGTAGGTAATTCCGAATTTACAATAGATATAAGCGGCTTATCAAGCGGCGTTTACTTTGTAAATATCGATGACACAACCATAAAAGTTGTGAAAAAATAGATAATTGTTTTCATTTTAAATAATTATTTAATGTAAAAGTATTCGAGAGCCTCCCGAAACGTCGGGGGCTCTCTTTTTTATTTGCGGTTTAGTGATTTATTTTTTACCACAAATGGACACAAAGGTTTTGTTTTTAGATTGGGTAAAAATTAGGTTCTTATACCCAAAATTCAAATTTCCCCCGATAAAATTTATTAGATCAAGAATATCAAATATTTACAGACATGAATAAAAGAAATCTGAAGGGTACTAAATTCTTACGCTCACTGCCTTTATTCCATCCCGAACTGAGGGTGCAAGCTTTGAAACTTTTACGTCAGCGTTTATTATTTGTGGAAACTGTTCAAATAGTCTGCTATATATTCGAAAAGCAACATTTTCGAGTAAATGAGACCTTTGCGACATCTCTTTTTCTACTATATCGTAAATTTTCACGTAATCTAAAGCATCCTCGATGTTATCTGTTTGTGCGGGCAGTGAAATATCTGTTTCGATTTTTATGTTCACAACAAATTTATTACCATGCGCTTGTTCTTCAGGATAGCATCCATGAAATGCAAAGAATTCCAAATCTTTAAGTTCAATGATACCGCAATGTTTTAGTTCCATTGAAATAATTTATTTACTTTTTTTCCTTAAATTAATTCTTTGTCCGGTATTAAGTTCGTCAACTTTTTCCATGCTATTAAATTTGTACAATTTATTCAGTTTCATACCGTATTTGTGTGAAATAGAATGCATTGTATCGCCTTCTTTTACAGTGTGAAAATTATTACTTGGATGTGCATTATTTCTCTTTGACTCAATATATAAGTAACGAAATTCAGATATATCAGCATTAGTAGGAATATCGTTATAATTAGATAGTTGCCACTCTTTAAATTTTAGTTCGTTAGTTAAGGATTGATATGTGTCTCCTCTTTGGACTTCAATGTATTTAACGCCGTTGTTATATTTCACTTCTCTTGCGCTGAACGGATTTACAACAATTCCTTTTTCTTTCTTTGTAGATGACGGTTTTCTTTTACGCAAATCTTTACCACCATCGGTATCATACTTATAGAGTTCATTTTCTTCAATAATTTTAATAAGTAGTTCGGCATATTTAGGGTTTGTTGCATATCCGCATTCTTTAAGTCCTTTTGCCCACGCTCTGTAGTCGGTAGGGTTTAAATCAAAAAGTTTTTGATAACGACTTCGTGTTGTCAAAAAAATTGTGTGGTCTTCGAAAGAGTCCAAAGGATTTTTATATGCTCTAAAACATTCGCCTTTTGCGTCGTCATCGTGGTAAACACGTTTTCCTGTCCAATCGTTGTGGCATTTAATACCAAAATGATTGTTCGATTTTCGCGCTAATTCGCTATTTCCATCTCCTGATTCGAGAATTGCCTGCGCTAATTTTATACTTACAGGTATCCCCGACTTAGGCATATCTTTGATTGCCCAATCCTTATAGGTGTCGATGTAATCTTTGCGGCTGATTTTTTTTTGTCCGTTCGCATAATTTCCGCAAAAGATTCCAAAAATAATTAGTAAGAATGCTCTAAGTATTGTTTTTTTTCTTATCATTTTGTAAGGTATTAATATGTATATAAGTGTTTTACTAAAAAATATATTAATAAAAAAATTGTGCAAATATAATAAAATGACAAACTTCTTAATTTATTTTTGTCATATATACTTATTTTCATATCGCTATGATTTTGGTTTGATGGATCAAACGAGGGTTTTTAGAAAATGTTGCATTTTTGTAAAAATTTTTGATTTGATTTATTATTTATTAAATAGTAATAATTTTTCTATTTTCATAAAAACAACAAAATAAATCGCCAAAAAGAATATTTTGATTAAATATTTTAATAATAATATATCAATAAAAATCTGTTTATCAATAAAATATATTATGAATCCTATTACAAAATATAATCCGATTCTTTTTAAGTTATATGGTACGTAAAAAACTTTTTGTCCGCGCAAGTATGAAAAAATTACCATAACAAAATAACCGAAGAAGAGTGCTAATGCTGCGCCAATTATTCCTATTCTGGGAACTAAAATTATATTGAGGGCGATGGAGATTATCATACCTGTTACTCCAAAATAGATTGCCCATATTGTTTTGTCTGTCAATTTATACCAAAGAGAAAGGTTGTAATATATTCCATAAAAAAGAAAACCTATTAAAATGAAAGGAATAATTATGTTTCCATCTGAATATTTGTCAGTAATAATGATATTAATGATGTCCATAAAAAGTGTAACACCGAGGAATATTAACATTCCAGCAAAGATAAAATATTCCATGATTTTCGCATAGCCTTCTTTTCCTTTTTCGCGAATTTTAAAGAAATAAGGTTCAAAAGCATACCTGAATGCTTGAGTAAACAGACTCATTAATACACCAATTTTAAAATTAATGGTATAAAGCCCTGTTTTAGTAAGTCCACCGCTCTCGGTAAGGGTGGGCATCATTAATCGGTCGCTGTTTTGGTTTATCATACCCGTCAAACCTACTATAAGTATTGGCAAACAATATTTAAACATGCTTTTTGCAATTTGGAAATCAAAATTTCCTTTTATATTTCTTAAATCTTTTATAAAGAAAAAAATCATCGAAATTGTTGCTATTAAGTTACTTAAAAAGATATAAAAAATATTGTCGTAAGAATTATATAACAGAACAAATTTATTGGATAACTGATATTTACTGATTATTGCGGGAATTATTAACAAAAAAAGGAAATTGAAAAAAATTAGTAAACCTATATTAATCAGTTTGATAGTTGCAAATTTAACTGCTTTGTTTTTTAATCTTAGATTTGCGAATGGAATTGAAAGAAAAGCATCAATAGCAATAATTATTCCTGCAAGATATAGTGAATGAAGGTATTTTCCATCTGCTAATATGTTGTTTAAAGATGGTACAAAAAGAAACGTAAAAATTATTAATAATGAACTAGTTATAGTTAATAATAATACAGATGTTTTAAAGACATCGTTTTGTTTACCTTCTCTTGAGAATCTGAAAAAGCCAGTTTCGAGTCCGAATGTGAATAAGACTAATAAAATAGCCATAAATGCTAAAATTTGCCCTAATGCGCCGTTTTCGTCGATGGCGTTTGTTCTGACGTAAAGTGTAGGTATTAAAAGCCAATTTATAAAACGTCCAATAATTGTGCTAAAACCGTATATTATGGTTTCACTTGCTAACTGTTTGATTCCGAATTTCATTTTATAGTTTTCAGTTATTAGTTTTCAGTTTTCAGAAAAAGCTACTTATAATCAGAGCATTAGAACGAATTTCTTTGTAAATTTTAATGAGTCTTTTAATTATTAAAATAAAAACTGTTGATTATGAGGGATTTCTCTACCGAAGTGGGCAAAAGATTTATTTGTTGCAACTCTACCTCGCTGTGTCCGTTTAATAAAACCTTCTTTGATAAGAAACGGTTCATAAACTTCTTCGATTGTTCCTGCATCTTCGCTGACAGCAGTTGCAATAGTTGTAATGCCAACGGGACCGCCCAGAAATTTATCTATTATGGCAAGTAAGATCTTATGGTCCATGTCATCTAATCCATAATTATCAATGTTTAAGGCATTTAATGCAACTTTGGTAATTTCGATGTCAATTTCTCCCGTACCTTTCACCATTGCGAAATCTCTGACACGTCTAAGCAGTGCGTTTGCAATTCGTGGTGTTCCACGACTTCGGTTTGCGATTTCGGTTGCGGCTTCATCTTCTATTTTTACTTTCAATATTCCTGCCGACCGAACAATAATTCCTTTCAGAACGGAAGCATCATAATATTCTAAATGACAATTTATTCCAAATCTGGCACGTAACGGACTTGTAAGCAATCCACTTCGTGTAGTTGCGCCAATTAGTGTAAACTGATTTAAGTCTATCTGTATTGACCGAGCGCCAGGACCTTTGTCAATAAGTATATCAATTCGATAATCTTCCATAGCAGAATAGAGGTATTCTTCTACAATTGGACTAAGTCGGTGAATTTCATCTATAAATAAGACATCATTTTTTTCGAGACTTGTTAAAATTCCGGCGAGGTCTCCGGGTTTGTCTAAAACGGGTCCGGAAGATACTTTAAAACCTACATCTAATTCGTTAGCGAGGATATTTGCTAATGTAGTTTTACCGAGACCTGGTGGTCCGTGTAATAATACGTGGTCTAATGCTTCGTGTCTCATAATTGCTGCCCTGACAAATATTTCAAGGTTTTCGGTTATTTTTGGTTGCCCTTTAAAATCTTTGAAGGCAAGCGGACGCAGTTGCTGGTCAAATTCTACGTCATCGACGATATATTCGTTTTGTTTTCTCAAAACAATGATTTTTATTGGTCGGTCTCAAAACAATTTATACCAATTGTTCTCAAAGTATCTTTAAAAATTTCTAAATCAAAAGGTTTTGTCAAAAAGGCATCCATTCCTGCTTCCAAACATCTATGTTTGTCGGCATCATAAGTATTTGCAGTTAAACCCACTATGCGAGAACGCCTTCCTGATTTCTTTTCAATTTCTCGTATTAATCTCGTTGCTTCATAGCCATCCATAATGGGCATCATAATATCCATCAGAATTAGCGAATATTCTTTCTCTTTTACCCTTTCTACTGCCTCCGTTCCATTTCTGGCTATATCAATATCAAAACCACTTTTTTTTAAGTTTAAAAAAATTAATTTTTGATTTAAAACGTTGTCTTCTACTAATAATAAGGATGTTCTGTTCATATTGTTAAATTTTTAATTTTGCAAAATTATATAAAAGTTTTGAAATAACAAGCGCAAAACATGAAAAAAATATTTTTTGTGGAGTAGTAATGAGATTTGAGTAGTGAGTAATGAGTTCGTGAAACGATAACCTTTGCGCCCATTACGTTCTCAACTTTACAACTTTGCGTTAAGTTTTTTTACCACAAAGGAACACAAAGGTTTTGGTTATTGAATTTATTGAAATACACAAAGGACACTATGTTTCTTTTTTACCACTGACCACTATTCACTATTTTTGCGTTCTTTGCGTTCTCAACTTTGCGACTTTGCGTTAAAATATATATTATGTAGGCTAATCTCACTCTCTCCCTACATCCCAGCAGCAGCACTCGGTACGAGTGCCACGTAGAAAACCCGGTAGGGGCGTACCCTTGCGGTCACCCCAAAAAGCGCAACTCGGGGCATCTCCAAAAATGCGAACAATTTTCATAATCTTTTGTAATTTTAGTAAATAGTTATTACCAAATCAGGAGTTCTGAATTCAGTCTCTTCAGTAACTTCTTAATAATTAACCTCGATTTTACTCAGATTGTGCAGTAAATGCGCTAATTATATGTTCGATGTCCCATTTTTCGTCTTCCAGAGGAATAACGGTAACAATATCAAATCGAATTTTATTGTCAATTTTGTTTTTTTGAACAAATTCTTCAGTTGCTTGAACAAGGAAACGAATTTTAGCGGGGGTAATACTTTCGCGAGGATGTTCCCAACCAGATGACGTTCTTGCTCTAACCTCAACAACTACTAAATACTCGCCATCGAATGCAAAAATATCTACTTCTTTATGCTTGAAACGCCAATTTCGAGCAATTATCCTAAAACCTTTTTCGCGTAAGAAGTCAGCAGCCGTCTGCTCTCCTTTTTTTCCTAATTCGATATGTTCTGCCATAAATATTTTTTAATCATCTCGTTCTTATTGATTATATTGTTTGTTACAAATATTTTGCAAAAATAAATAATTTTTTTGAATTACTCACTGACAAATAAAAGTTATTTTTTTCAGAAATCAAATAAATTTTTCTACTTTTGTAATATTTTTAAAACTGTTTTAGTGAGATATTTTGTAGAATTAGCATACAAAGGGAGTAATTATTATGGTTGGCAACGACAGCCCAATGGGATATCTGTGCAGGAAACTCTCGAAAAAACTTTTAGTACTATTTTGAATAATGAAATTCGGGTAGTTGGTGCGGGTAGAACCGATTCGGGGGTTCATGCGGCATATATGGTGGCGCATTTTGACGTTGAAGAACATATCGATAATTGCGAATGGCTGAAAAATAGGCTAAACAGAATGTTACCCAAAGATATTGTAATTATTTCAATAAATCCCGTTGATACCTACGCCCATAGCCGATTTAGCGCCATAGCCAGAAGATATGAGTATCATCTTACTTTCGATAAAAACCCGTTTTTACAAGAGCAGGCATTCTACATGAACTCTAAACCAGACATAAAAGCCATGAACGATGCTGCTAAAATATTGCTACATTATTGCGATTACACAAGTTTTTGTAACCTGCCAACTGATGTAAAAAATTTTAGGTGTACAATTAAACATGCTCAATGGGAAATCAGAGGAAACCGCTACGTATTTGTCATTGAAGCAAATCGTTTTTTACGGAGAATGGTACGTACAATAGTTGGTACTTTATTAGATGTAGGAAAAAATAAAATTGATGCTCAACGTTTTGTTATGATAATAGAAGCGCACAATAGGTCACAGGCAGGGCAATCTGCTCCCGCACACGGACTTTATCTTGTTGATGTTCAATATCCAAAAGAAATATTTTGTCCTACGGCACTGAAAGATTCTTATTTGCCGTTTAATTGGAAGTGAGGGAAATAGTGGTTAGCGGTTAGTGATTAGTGGTTAGTGGTTAGTGGTTAGCGATTAGTGGTTAGTGATAAATGGAAAAAATAGAGATGAAACTTACAAGACAAAATAAAAAAATTTTGACACACAGACAAATGATATTATTAAATAAACTTTATACCGTACCCCGTGTACCGTACACCAACACCATGTACCGCGTACCCTGCACCGTGCACCCTGCACCGTTCACCGTGCACCCTGCACCGTTCACCGTAATTTAAAATAAACAGATGAAATTAAATGCAATGATTTATGCAGCAGGCCTCGGAACAAGGCTCCGACCTATTACCAACAACAAGCCCAAAGCGCTTGTTGAAATCGGTGATTCTACATTATTAGAAATTGCCATAAAAAAACTTATAAATTTTGGTGTTAAACGTATCGTTATTAATGTGCATCATTTTGCTGATCAAATAATTCAATATATAACTCAAAAAAATTTTACAGGTGCAGAAATTGTTATTTCAGATGAGCGACAGCAATTATTAGATACGGGTGGCGGCTTGCGGAACGCAAGAGAGTTATTTATAAAAGATAGTCCAATTATTACTTACAATGTTGATATTTTATCTAATATCAATCTGTCCGAACTATTTGATTATCACAATAATAACAAAAATTTTGTTTCAATTTTCGTTCAAAACAGGGAAACGTCTCGCTATCTGCTTTTTGACAAAGATAACCATCTCTGTGGCTGGCAAAATCCAAAAACCAACGAGGAAAAATGGAGTTCTGTTCCAAAACCCGCAACGAAATTAGGTAACAACTGCATTCAAGTACTCGATTATAAAATATTTTCATATTTAACGGATACTGCTCCATTTCCAATAATTCCTTTTTTGGTTGACTTAGCGGCTACTGAGAAAATTTGCGGATGGATAAATAATGATGTTACTTGGTTTGATATTGGAACACCCGAAAAATTGCTGAAAGCAAAAGAATATTCAGAACTTTTGTTAATCAAATAAATCTAAAAGAATCTTGTTTTAGATATTTCTTCTTGCGATTTCTTGTGCCACAAACGAAGCCACGTCATCAGCATAACTATTCATACCGAAACCTGCATCATAACCTAATTCTTTTGCTAATTCGTGTGTGATACGTGGACCGCCGCATATCAAAAGTATTTTGTTGCGCAATCTTTCGGCTTCTAACATTTCCACTAATTCGATTAAATTTTTTACGTGTACATCTTTTTGTGTAACGGTTTGTGAGACTAATAAAGCGTCTGCATTAAGTTCTATTGCTTTTTTAATAAAATCTTCATTAGGAACCTGACTGCCAAGATTATAAGCCTCAATCATTTCGTAACGTTCTAAACCGTAATGTCCAGCATATCCTTTCATGTTCATAATTGCGTCAATTCCAACTGTATGAGCGTCAGTTCCTGTACTTGCGCCGACAACTACGATAGGTCTGCCGATTTTTTCCTTTACAAATGTGTCTGTTTCTTCCAAACTCCATGTTGTGCTTTCCACTTTTGGAACTTCAATTTTTGTGAAGTCCACGTCGTGTGTACAGTTTCCATAGCAGTTGAAAAAAGTGTATCCGTCTGTTAGTTCTTTATAAAAAACCACTAAAGGATTTTCGAACCCCATTTTGAGTAGTAGTTGTTTTGCTGCTTCTATTGCTTCGTCGTTGCATGGTAGCGGCAACGTGAAACTTATTTGCGTTTTCCCATCGTTTAGGGTGTCGCCGTATGGTTTTATTTTTGTTAAATCTAATGTCATAATATTTTATTTATTGTTCGTTAATATTCGTTTTCGAGCCATCTTGCGAGAAAAACATCATATACCGTATAATATTTTCCTTCTTTTGAATCATGTTCACACAAAAGTTCTTTGTCTGTTAGTGCGGTTAAAGCCCTTTTGGCATTCGCAGGAGTTCCAATATTGTGCTTGTTTAGGAACTCACTCGCCGTAAACTTGTGTAACTCTTTTTCTTTTGCTACTGCAATTAAAAATTTCCATTGGTTATCGGTCAATAACGCACGATATTGAAAAAATATGTTTTCATAAATTAAAAAAATGTTTTTACAGGCACGTTTAACTTCTTGCATTGCTATTTTTTTGGTTCCTGCTGCGAACACTTGATTACACAATGCCTGTGTGTAATAGGTATGTTGTTTTGTCCATTCTAAAATAAAATTGAGAGCGTCTGTTTCAATTTTTCGCTTGTTTTTTTCAAATAACGAATTAATAAAGTGGCGATATTTTTCTTTTTGAATTACTCCAAGTTTTAAGAACTGCGTACTTGAATAAAAAGGGTTTTTGGCATTTGAGAATATATCGAACATTATATGCTTTTTACTTCCGCAAAATATAAACCTAATATTTTTAAGATGCTGAATGTGTGTTCGCAAAATTGCTTCTACATTTTTCTCGGGATATTCTCTTATTTGTTGAAATTCATCAATAGCAATTAAAATTTTCGTTTTTTGTTGTTCTAAAAAAGCAAAAATACTTCGTAAAGTTTGTTCTTTTTCATTGGGTGAATGATAATTAATCTCTATTTGAGTAGAACCTGTTATAGGGTCAAAACTAAATACGGGACGAAAGGATTTAATAAATTTAAAGAACCTGTTTCCGAAGGATGTTTTTTGAGGATATTTGTCTAAAATAGCCTCTGTTAAACACTTTATAAAATCTGATAAATTTTTTGTAGCATAAATATCGGCATAAATAGGGAAAATTGATAACTTTTTCTGATTTATTTCGTCAAAAAGTCTCATAATTAACCCCGTTTTACCCAATCTTCTGTTGGAAATTAAGGTCGTATTTATACCATTTTTACAATTTGAAAGAAGATTTTTTACTTCTTTTTCTCTGTCGCAAAATAGTTCTTTGCATACATAAGGCTCTAAAATAAAGGGATTGTCCATTTTTTTTATATTAAAAATTTTTGCAAAGATAATATTTTTTTTTATACAAAATGTATTATACAAAATGTATTATACAAAATGTATTATACAATATGTATTATACAAAATGTTTAATCAATTCTATGAAAGGATTGCTATAATTTTCACTTTTTTCACACACTCCATCAAGCCCTTTACCGCCTGTTTTTGAGCGCTTTACGTTGGCAAAAATACCTTTTTCCAATGCTGAAAATAATCCTTCATGCTCTACTTTTTCTAACAAAAAAATGGCATTTTCTAGCACTTTTTGTGCTCTTTTTTGTATAATTCCATCTGTTTTATAGGTGATTTCATCGCCAATATTATGTAAATTATTGAAAATATACTTAGCATTTTCGATTGCCAAATATCTATCCGACATAAATGGAGTATGAACTGCTTCGGTTAGCATCCCAAGAAGTTGTATACCTTGCCCTGTCCAAACAGAAATAACGTTAAATAGTGCATTTTGAATATGTCCGCGAAAAACGTTTCCTGTCATAAATTTTGTTGGGGGCATATATTTTAGCGGTGCTTTTGGGAATATTTCTCGTGTCATCTGCGCTTGTGCCAATTCGTAAAGAAAACCATTTTCAAGGTCGGGGTTCATTTCAAAGGCGTGTCCTAATCCCATTTGTTCTTCGGGTATTCCTGCGAGTAAAGCCAACTGTTCGTTAATTAAATCAGACGCTAAAACTGTATGCGCCTCTTCAACGGCATCGGCAGTTGTCAAATAGTTGTCCTCGCCCGTATTGATAATAACACCCGCAAATCCGTTAATTATACGTGAAAAATATTGGTCAATCAAAGTGCGCTGCGGATTTATATCGCGAAATAAAATACCGTAGAGAGCATCGTTAAGCATCACATCTAAACCTTCTAATGCACCCATTGCGGCAATTTCGGGCATACATAAACCCGAACAATAATTGCACAAACGAATATAACGACCTACTTCTAAACCCGTTTCATTCAGTGCTTTTCGCATAATTCTAAAATTTTCTTGCGTGGCGTATGTACCACCAAAACCTTCGGTAGTTGCTCCATAAGGCACATAATCTAACAAACTTTGACCTGTTGTGCGTATAACCGCAATAATATCAGCACCTTGACGTGCCGCTGCCTGCGCTTGAACAACGTCTTCGTAAATATTGCCTGTGGCAACAATAACATAAATATAAGGCTTTGTGCCCTCGCCTATATCGGCAATCATTTTTTCGCGCCTTTGACGGTTTGACTTTATGCGCTCAATACATTGCATAACGTATGGTTTCAACGCTTTTTCAATATCTTGGGAAGCGCATCGTGGAAATGTGCTCAAATCAATTTCGTCTATCGCTACTTTTTCGGCAATTTCTTGAGGAGTTAACCCTGTGGCAATCATTGCATTACCTATTAAATAGAGAACTCCATCTGATAAACATTCTGCCTCTTGTATTGCCTCAACGAGCACATTTGGCAACGGTACACAATTTTCATCAACCCCGTCAATTCCTATTAAACGACATAAAGTGCGTTCTACGGCAACGGTAGTAAAATTATTTAGTTGTTTTTGAACACTTTCAGCAATTCGTTGTGCTGTTTTTTTTGCTTTTTCTACTTTTGAAAAATCTAATCCTAATTTACTGTTTTGCATATATTTGCCTGTTTATTTTACAAAATTAAATCAATTTCAGAGTGCAAAATTAGTTTAAATTTTATGAATAACAAAAAAAATTCTATTTTTGCATTACAAAATATTTACAAAAAGTTGATGCGCAAACTGAAAATCACAGAGTTAAAAAGGTTGACGTGCGAAGAGTATAAGCATGTTTCGAAACAAAACATTGTTGTTGTATTGGACAATGTGCGGAGTCTTCATAATGTAGGCAGCGTATTTCGAACATGCGACGCTTTTCGTATTGAGGCTCTTTATTTATGCGGAATAACCTCTACCCCTCCCAGCAATGAAATTCACAAAACAGCCATTGGCGCAGAAGATTCAGTAGATTGGAAATATTTCGAAAAAACTGAAACTGCCGTTGAAACATTAATCAGTAACGGATATATGCCAATTGCAGTTGAGCAGACCGATAGTTCAATTTTATTGTCCGATTTTGTTTCTGATAAAAATAAAAAATATGCATTAATTTTTGGCAATGAAGTCAAAGGTGTCCAGCAATCAGTAATTGATTTATGTGTAGCCACAATAGAAATTCCTCAATTTGGAACGAAGCACTCGCTAAATATTTCTGTTTCAGTAGGGATAGTTGTTTGGGAGGTTGTAAAAAATTTTTCACTCCCGAATTGAAACAAAAAATAGTAATTTTGACTCCCGAATTGAATCAAAAATAGTAACTTTAACTCCCGAATTGAATCAAAAAACAATAAAATTGACTCCCGAATCGAAACAAATAATAAAATTGACTCCCGAATCGAAACAAAAAATAGTAATTTTGACTCCCGAATTGAAACAAAAAAATGCAATTTTGACTCCCGAATTGAAACAAAAGTATTATCTTTGCAAAAATTTTATCACCCATGTTTGAAAGAAATATAGAAAAAGAATTAGAACGATGGTCATTAAATCCCAATCGTAAACCTTTGATATTAAGAGGTTCACGTCAAGTAGGCAAGACCACGTTGGTAGAGAATTTTGCAATGAATTTTGAAAATTTTCTCTATTTGAATTTTGAAAAGAATCCGACCGCATTAGCTATGTTTGAGAAAGAGCAAGAAGTGGTCGATTTATTAGCGGACATATTTTTGTTTTGCAACAAAGAAAAAAAGTCGGGCAAAACGCTACTATTTATTGATGAAATTCAAAATTGCAAAAAGGCAATTACGAGGTTACGTTATTTTTATGAGGCAAAGATAACCGATTTGTATGTAATTGCTGCGGGTTCGTTGTTGGAGTCAATGTTGAGTAAATATGTTTCGTTTCCTGTTGGGCGAGTAGAATACTTGGCTGTTCGTCCGTGCGTTTTTAACGAATTTTTGCGTGCAATAAACGAAAAACAGTTAGAAAAAGCACTAATAGCATGTAAAATACCCGAGGCACTACACATTAAAACAATGAATTTGTTTAATACCTTCACTCTAATTGGAGGTATGCCCGAAATAGTATCTGATTACGCTGCTAACAAAAATTATATTGGTTTGAATAGGATTTATGAAAGTTTGCTAACAAGTTACCGTGATGATGTAGAAAAATACGCTCGCAACGAAACCATGCGCCAAACAATTCGTTATATTTTACAGTCGGGATGGAAATATGCTGGCGAGCGTATAACATTAGGCGGTTTTGCGGGGTCTTCTTACAAGGCGCGAGAAATGGGCGAAGGATTTCATACATTGGAAAAGACCTTTCTTTTAGAACTTTGCTATCCAACGACTGATTTGCTTGTTCCAATTTCAAAAGATTTGAAACGTTCACCTAAATTGTTGTGGCTTGATAGCGGAATAGTCAATTATGCCGCTAATGTTCAAAAAGAAGTTTTTGGAGCAAAGGATATTTTAGATGCTTGGCGAGGAAAAATTGCTGAGCAAATTGTTGCACAGGAACTGCTTGCCATCGATAGTCGCGTTTCGAATCATCGAAATTTTTGGGTACGCAAAAAAATTGATTCAGACGCAGAAGTTGATTTTGTTTTGCAATTTGACAACAAAGTTATTCCGATTGAAGTAAAATCGGGACATAATGCAAAACTAAAATCATTACACATTTTTATGGAAGAAGCACCGCACAATATTGCGGTAAGAGTTTGGTCTCAACCTTTTTCTGTTGACGACATCTCAACAAAGAGTGGAAAAATTTTTAAACTTGTCAATTTGCCTTTCTATTATGTAGGGTGTCTCGAAAAAATATTACAAGAAACACTAGATAAATGTTTCTGAATAAGAGAAAACAAGAAACAGTTCCTTGACCTGTTATTATTAGCAGACGAACAGGAAAATATGATTGACAAATATTTGCCTACCGGAGACTTGTTCGCTCTATATGACAATGATTTGAAAACCGTTTGCGTTGTTGCGCCAATAGATAGCGACACATGCGAATTGAAAAACATTGCAACTTATGAAAAATATCAAGGCAAAGGCTACGGAAAAGCATTGTTAAAATTTATATTTGATTTCTACAAAAATACAAAACTATGCTTGTCGGAACAGGAGAAATTCCGTAGATCTTGTCATTTTATGAAAGTTGCGGATTTGAAATAGTCTATCGAGTAAAGAACTTTTTTACAGATAATTACGACCAACCTCTGGGGAAATCAAAATGTCCCCTTTTTATGAAATATTTATCATCCTCTGTTTTCCACATTCCGCTACAATGTTACGCTTGGTAGAAAATAATTTCAAAGCACAAAAACCCATTCCGTTATGAATATGACCAAAATAAGATTAACATGAAAAGGGATGCATTCCTAATGGAATGCAGGCGGCTTGATTGCACGTTTTTCTACCAAGCGAAGCATTCATTTTCGACAAGCTCAATGCATCGCTTAACGGAATGCAAAACCAAAAAGTAGGACTTCCTTTACTCTTGGAATTTTACTGACTACATTTTTTGTTTAGTTAATTGCAAAAGCAAATATTTAGATTCCTCATTTCACTTTGTTCCATTCGGAATGACCATCCGTTATAAGGGAAATGGCGGGAAAAAGGGTGCGGCGAAACCGCACCCTTTTTCCCACCCTCATTTACAGGCTAATACAGTCATTCCGAACGGAGTGAGGAATCTTGATAGGAGCTTTATATTCATAACGTAACAATAAAATAATTCAATTGCGACTTTAGAGAAAAACATTTGCGACCGTGCGTTTAAAATATATTTTCATTTCTTTATGAATAATGCTGGTTAGAAAAAATAAAATTTTTTTAACTTTTTTTTAATAAAAAAGTATTCGATTAATTTTTTATATTTATCTTTGCACTTTAATTTATTTTAATCATTTACCTATTTTTAAAATCTACAGTATGAAAAGTAAATTTTTTATTATCAGTTTTCTTGTAGTCTCTATTTTTGCTTACGCAAAAGGAGACGTTAAGTACGACATAGAGTTGTCGTCAGTTAATATGCCTGAATATATTTCAGGAAGTAGCCATGAAGTGTTTGTTTCAGGGACTGTTAAAAACGTAGGAACTGAACCGATTACATCATTTATTGTAAACTACCAAATTGATAACGGTAGTGTATTTGAACACGCTGTTTCAGGAGTAAACATTGCTCCCGACAACGAAATGCAGTTTGTTCACGCTAAAACTATTGTTCCCTCTGAAATAGGAGAACATCAGATTAAAATTTGGGTTTCACTCCCCGGCAATAATTTTGTCGAAAACACGAGAAACAGCGGAACGTTGCCGTTTCTTATTTATAGAGATGACACTGAAAGACTGCGTTATCCACTTATAGAAGTATTTACCGCTTCTACTTGTCCACCTTGTCTTCAAGGAGGAACAAATTTGAAGAATGTTTTAAATCAAAACACAGGAGTTTATGCATTAATAAAGTATCAGATGAGTTGGCCCGGAGTCGGCGACCCGTACTATACAGCCGAAGGGAACGTGAGAAGGAATCTTTATGCAATTACAGGCGTTCCGCATTTACACATTGATGGTAATTTTTTCAACACTAATCCAGCATCTAATATTCAAAATTCTCATTTGATTAATGCTCAAAATGTTCCCGCATTTATGGAGATAGATGTGGAGTATAGCGTAACAGGAAAAACCGTTAATGCAACTGCTACAATTACTCCTACAATAGATTTTACTAATGCCAATCTAAGGCTTTATATGGCTATTACCGAAAGAAGAACAGTTAAAAACAAAAAAACCAATGGAGAAGAAGAGTTTTTTCAAGTTATGAAAAAATTTATGCCTGATGCAAGCGGTATTACATTGGGAGATTTAACAGCAGATGTGCCTGTATCGTTTGAACAAGAATGGGAATTTAAAGGAGAATACAGACTACCTAGTAGTGCAAGTAATCCAATTAACCACAATATAGAGCATTCTGTCGAAAATTTTAAAAACCTTACAGTTGTTGCGTGGGTAGAAAATACTTCAACCAAACAAGTATACCAAGCCTTTTACCATATTTTAAAACATTGTGTATCTTTTGAATTGCTTGGCGGTAACGGAGAACTTTTGGCAACCACAGATGAAGGCACTTCATTAACAAGCGGGGAATTTGTTGAAGAAAATACAACAGTTACTTTCACTGCAGTTCCTGATGAATGGTATATGGTAAAAGAATGGAAACTTAACAAAACAGTCGTTCCGGGTAGTAATAATACTAATGAGTTTATCCATACAATTACGCAAGCCTGTGATGAAATTACCGTTGAATTTATTGCCTCTCATTATAATGTAAATTTTGGTACTCATAATAATCAAGAGTTTGGAACTATATCGGCAACCGTAGATGATATTGAAATTGAACCCGATATGCCAATCCCCAATGGATCGGAAGTTATTTTCACTGCGACTCCCAATGAATATTACGAAGTAAGAGCATGGCGAGTAAATGGATCAATAGTTGCGACCGGTATAGATACGTACACTATTCCTGTACTTAGCGGTGATGTTAATGTAACTATTGAATTTCAGGCTACACATTTTAATGTGCAATTCGGTGCTGTAAATGGTATGGGAACCGTTACTGCCGTTGTAGATGATGACCCCGAAACTGAGGAAATCGGATCTAACGTTTATGTACCTAAAGGCAAAAAAGTTGTTTTTACAGCAACACCGGGCGAATATTGCATCGATGTTAAAGAATGGCGAAACAACGGAACATTAATTTCAGAAAATACAACTGATACATATACTATAAACTCACTTTCTAACACTGCCAATGTTACAGTTGAGTACAATTTATCGCATTATCAAGTAACTTTCAGTACAGATGGCGAATTTGGTAATCTTATTGCAACTGTTGATGGCGAACCTATTGAATCAGGTGATTTTATTGAAACTGAATCAGAAGTTATGTTCACAGCAATGCCCGATGAAGGATATAGAGTTAAAGAGTGGATTTATAATGGCGAAGCTGTCGAAGGTAATAAAACAACCCAATTTATTGTAGAATCACTTGCGGAATTTGTTACTTTGTCTGTTGAATTTGAGGAAGATGTTAGTATTAATCGTCAGCAAATTTCAGATGTTAATATTTATCCAAACCCTGTTGGCGATAAATTACGTATCGTTCAAAAAACAGCAAACAAAGCAAAAATTGAGATATTCACATTAAGTGGAATATTATTGAAATCCTTAGAAGTCAATCAACAAACAACCGAACTTGATGTTTCTGATTTAATTCAAGGAGTTTATCTGATTAAGATAATTAACGGCGAAACAGAATCAGTTTTACGGTTTGTAAAAGAATAAATCATTTTTTTTTAAAGTGGTTTTAAGTGAAATTTTTTATTGATGAATGAATCCCTGATAAATTTATCGGGGATTTTTTTTATTTAATCGAACATCAAATCTAACCTGCATTATTCATAAAAGCTATTCATAGTCTCGCTACATGCGAGTATCGTTGTGTGGGCGACCCTTGCGGTCCCACAATTACCATCCCGTATAGAATTGTAGGGGCAAGGCTTGCCCTCGCCAGTTTTATTCTACGCAATCCTCTTCGTTGTATTTTATGTATTTAGGCAACCGCAAGGGTTGTCCATACAGATGTCGTAAAACAAAACGACATATTTCCTTTATGAATAATGCATGCTAAGCCTTGGTCCTGCTAAAATATCATTGAACTTTCCATTTTTGTAAGCAAGATGCCCTTTTACAAATGTATACGTTATCACATTTTGCATAAATAAAACAAATATCAAAAAATAAAAAAATTTTTAACTTTTTTTAATAAAAAAGTATTCGATTAATTTTTTTTATTTATCTTTGCACTTTAATTAATTTTAATCATTTACCAATTTTTAAAATCCACAGTATGAAAAGTAAATTTTTTATTTTCAGTTTTCTTTTAATCTCCATTTTTGCTTATGCAAAAGGGGACGTTAAGTACGACATAGAGTTGTCGTCAGTTAATATGCCTGAATATATTTCAGGAAGTACAGATGAAGTGTTTGTTTCAGGGACGGTTAAAAACGTAGGAACTGAACCGATTACATCATTTATTGTAAACTACCAAATTGATAACGGTAGTGTATTTGAACACGCTGTTTCAGGAGTAAACATTGCTCCCGACAACGAAATTCAGTTTGTTCATGCTAAAACTATTGTTCCCTCAGATATAGGCGAACATCAGATTAAAATTTGGGTTTCACTCCCCGGCAATAATTTTGTCGAAAACACGAGAAACAGTGCTACGTTTCCACTTCTTATTTATAGAGATGAAACAGCAGTACTACGAACTAATTTGATTGAAGTTTTTACTTCTTCTAGTTGCCCTCCGTGTAAACCAAGCAATGAAGCTTTAAAAGCTCTCCTTGACGTATATAAAGGGCGTTATTCTTTAATAAAAAATCAGATGAGTTGGCCCGGAACTGGCGACCCTTATTACACACTCGAAGGCAATGTAAGGAGAACTTTTTATGCAGTAAATGCGGTGCCTGATATATATCTAAATGGTTCGAAATCAAGCATTTCCGCACAAACTTTGAATAATGCACTACAGAATCCCGCATTTATGGAAATAGAAATAGATTATACAGTTGTGGGACAAACCGTTGATGCAACAGTTACAGTTACGCCAACCATTGATATGTCAAATTCCAATTTGAGGCTTTATGTCGCAATTGTTGAAAGAGAAACATATAATAACGTAACAGTTAACGGTGAGACAATTTTTTATCAAGTGATGAAAAAATATATGCCTGATGCGAGTGGTATTGTAGTTGGAGAATTAAACGCAAATCAACCACAGATATTTAACCAACAGTGGACATTTCAAGGAAACTATCGTAAGCCCAATAATGCAGGTGATCCAATTAACCACGCCATAGAACACTCTGTGGAAGATTTTGATAACCTAACTATTGTTGCGTGGGTACAAAATATTTCAACAAGAGAGGTGCTTCAATCATGTTATCCACCACCTTATTGCGTTACTTATGAAACAACAAGCGAAGGAGGCACAATTACAGCAGCAGTAAATGGAGTAACAGTGGAACAAGGTGATATATTGGTACCCGGCACCGAAATTACTTTTACAGCAACTCCCGATGAGTGGTTTGTTGTAAAAGAATGGAAAAATGGAGAAGTCATTGTTCCCGATTTTTCAGATAATGAATATATTACAACAGTAGATCGTAATATTAATGTTTCGGTAGAATATTGGAACTCACATTTTATGGTAAATTATGGTACCCACAACTATCAAGAATTTGGTACAATAACCGCACTTGTAGAAGATGAAGAAGTAGAACCAAGTTCTTACGTACATAGAGGATCAGAAGTTATTTTCACTGCAACTCCCAATGAATATTTCGAAGTTAGAGCATGGCGCTTAAACGGAGCAATAGTTGCAACAGGAACAGATACATATACTATTGACGCACTTAGTGATGAGGTTAATGTTACCGTAGAATTTCAGGCTACACATTTTAATGTGCAATTCGGTGCCGTTAATGGTATGGGAACAGTTACTGCAGTTGTTGGTGTTGCCCCCGAAACTGAAGAAATCGGATCTGACGTTTATGTACCTAAAGGCAAAAGAGTTGTTTTCACTGCAACACCGTGCGAATATTGCATCGATGTTAAAGAATGGCGAAACAACGGAACATTAATTGGAGGAAATACATCTAATACTTTTGCAATTAATTCACTGAATAACGCCGCAAATGTTACAGTTGAGTATAATTTATCACATTATCAGGTAACTTTCAGTACAGATAGCGAATTTGGTAATCTTATAGCAACTGTTGATGGCGAACCTATTGAATCAGGTGATTTTATTGAAACTGAATCAGAAATTATGTTCACCGCAATACCAGATGAAGGATATAAAGTTAAAATGTGGATTTACAATGGCGAAGCTGTCGAAGACAATATTACAACCCAATTTATTGTAGAATCACTTGCGGAATTTGTTACTTTATCTGTTGAATTTGAGGAAGATGTTAGTATTAATCGTCAGCAAATTTCAGATGTTAATATTTATCCAAATCCTGTTGGCGATAAATTACGTATTGTTCAAAAAACGGCAAACAAAGCAAAAATTGAGATATTCACATTAAGTGGAATATTATTGAAATCCTTAGAAGTCAATCAACAAACAACCGAATTTGATGTTTCTGATTTAATTCAAGGAGTTTATCTGATTAAGATAATTAACAACGAAACAGAATCAGTTTTACGGTTTGTAAAAGAATAAATCATTTTTTTTAAAGTGGTTTTAAGTTTAAATTTTTTATTGCTGAATGAAGCCCCGATATATTTATCGGGGCTTTTTTTTAATTTCATCAAACCTCAAATCTAACCTTCATTATTCATAAAAGCTATTCATAGTCTCGCTGCATGCGAGTATCGTTGTGTGGGCGACACTTGCGGTCGCACAATTACCATCCCGTATAGAATTGTAGGGGCGAGGCTTGCCCTCGCCAGTTTTATTCTACGCAATCCACTTCGTTGTATTTTATGTATTTAGGCAACCGCAAGGGTTGCCCCTACAATGACTATCTCCATATCATTCAGGGCAACCGCAAGGGTTGCCCATACAGATGTCGTAAAACAAAACGACATATTTCCTTTATGAATAATGCATGCTAAGCCTTTGTCCTGCTAAAAAATCATTGAACTTCCCACTTTCGTAAGCAAGATGTCCATTAACAAATGTATGCGTTATCATATTTAAAAAAGTGACTCCCGAAAAAGGTGTCCATTTACATTTATAGAAGCTTGATTCATCTTTTGCAGTCCACGAGTCTGCTTTAATAAGAACAATATCAGCATAATATCCTTCTCTAATAAATCCTCTTTTGTTTATTGAGAATAATTTAGCGGGTGCGTGGCACATCTTTTCTACTGCTTTTTCTTTTGTAAAAATTTCTTGTTCGGTAAGTTCGAAAATTGCAAGAAGCGAATGTTGAACCAGCGGAAGTCCCGATGGGGATTGAATGTAGGGCTGTTGTTTTTCTTCTATCGTATGTGGAGCGTGGTCAGTTGAAATTAAGTCTATCTTATTGTCAATTATTGCTTTACGAAGTGCATCCCTATCTTTAAAGGTTTTTATTGATGGATTACATTTTATACGCCATTCTAAATTGTCAAAGAAAGAGTTGTCAAACCATAAGTAGTGAACACATACCTCGCCTGTAACTTTTTTCATTTCCAAAGGTATGTTGTTGTTTAATAAAGATAATTCACGTTCAGTTGAAATATGAAGAATATTGAGTTTTGAATTATATTTTTCGGCAAGTTCAACAGCCTTAGCGGTTGAGCGATAACAAGCCTCTTCGTCGCGAATATCTGAATGATACTTATAAGGTATATTGTCGCTAAATATTTTTCGATATTTTTCAAAATTTGCATTGATAATCGATTCGTCCTCACAATGAGCCGAAATGGGCAAATTTACTTCTTTGAAAATATTTTCTAATGTTTCGTTGTTGTCAACCCGCATATTACCTGTTGATGCCCCCATAAAAAGTTTTACCCCGCATACATTCCGACGATTAATTTTCAATAATTCTTTAAAATTATTATTTGTAGCACCAATAAAGAAGGAATAATTAGCTAATGAACTTTGTGAGGCAATTTCAAATTTTTTCTCAAGTTCTAAAACCGTAGTTGTTTGTGGAATAGTATTTGGCATATCCATAAAAGAGGTAATCCCTCCGGCAATTGCTGCTCGCGATTCTGAAAATATATCTCCTTTATGAGTTAGTCCCGGTTGCCTGAAATGAACGTGAGAATCTATTATTCCGGGTATTAAAAAGTGATTTTCGGCATCAATTTCTTTATCAGCACTTAACAAAGGAACTGTTTTATTATTAATATGTTGATTATCAGCATTTCGAAATATTTTTTCAATATGTTCTCCATTTATTAATAGAGAGCCTTTGAATGTTTCTCCTTCATTGATAACTGTCGCATTTTTGATAAGGGTTTTCATTTTTTTATTTTTTAGTCACTAATTACTAATATAGTGGTTAGTGGTTAGTGATTAGTGGTTAATAACTCATTTACTCATTTATTACAAGGTGGACGACCGCAAGGGTACGCCCCTACACTCATTCACTCATTCACTCATTCACCCATTTACTTATTTACTCATTCACTCATTTACTCAATTCTAACTAAAAATATCTTCTAAATCTATTAAATATCCGTCAAAAATGGTAACAGGCACTTTTCCTGGTGGTTCGTAGACCTGTCCGTTGTCATATTTGCCATCGGCTTGAAGTAGAAAAACAGTAATTGCTTTGTCTTTTGCGTGAACAATCCAATATTCTTTAACGCCAGATTCCTGATAAATAATATATTTATCGAACAAATCTCTTTTTGCGGTTGAGGGCGACAAAATTTCTACAATCAAATCGGGCGCACCACAACAGCCTGCATCATCTAGTTTTGAGGGATCGCAAACAACGCAAATATCTGGTTGCACAACCGTGAAGATTTTTTTGTTTTCGTGCTCCCCATTCTTTGGAATGCGCACATCAAAAGGAGCATCATAAACTTTGCAATTTCCTTTATTCTTTTTTATAACTGCCCCCAAATTCCAAACAATATTATGACTAATCTCTGCATGTACCCTACGAGGTGCAGGAAATAATTTTATAAAACCATCTATTAGTTCGCGTCTCACGTCATCAAACCACGTAAGATAATCGGCGTAACTATAACGTTTATTCAAATCTAATGTTAGTTCCATCTTTTATTTTTGTTTAGATTTAACGCCGCAAAGATAACAAAAATTTTTAATATATTCTGAATTTCACTTTTATTAGCCACTAATTACTAATATAGTGGTTAGTGGTTAGTGATTAGTGGTTAATAACTCCTTAGCACATTTACTCATTCACTCATTCGCTCATTTATTACAAGGTGGGCGACCGCAAGAGGACACCCCTACAAACATTCACTCACTACTCAAGTCTCATTACTCACTACTGATATCTCACTACTAATTTTTCGCATGTCAGATTTTTTTTCGCTTTTTTTGGAAATTATTTGTGGTGTGAAAATAATTTAGTATTTTTGCAGATAGTTTTTAAAAGATTTTTGGATGAATTCGAATAATAACAATAAAAATAAATGATTTTATGAAGGTTAATTTATATTTGATTATCGGAGGTATTTTGATTTTGACTTCTTGTTCTGCAAAACTGACTTCTTCTATACAGAAAACTTATGCTCCACTTGACTACAAGGAAGAAGTAAGAATTTTTGAACTTGGCGAGGAAATACCTCCTAACGCTGAAAAATTGGGGACAATTAAAATAGGCGATTCTGGTTTTTCTACAAATTGTAATTATGATGTTGTGATTGAAAAAGCAATGTTAGCATCGCGAAAAGTTGGCGGAAATGCTTTGAAAATTACTGAACATTATACGCCAGATATTTTGAGTTCTTGCCACAGGATTATCGCAGATGTTTTGAGAATTGCAGACATTGAAAATTTTAAAGCTGTTGACGAAATAGTTGACATTGATAATGTTTTATTTGACGCAGATTATGCAATAATTAATGTTTACAGAGCAGGCGGACAAGGAGCGTTGGTAAGTTATGACCTCTATTTGGGCGATTCGATAATTTGCCGAGTTTCTAAAAATTTTTGTGAATCAATTAAAATTTATAAAGAAGGTTTAAATTCTTTGTGGGCAAAAACTGAATCGAAAACGGAAATTCCTATTAATGTTGAATTTGGAAAAACTTATTATGTGCGCTGCGGAATTACAATGGGAGCATTTGTCGGTCGACCAAGTCTAACAATGGTTGATAATAATACAGGAAAAGCCGAATTTAACGCAATAGAACTAAAGAATAACAAGAAAAACAAATAAAATTATGAAGAAAATATTTTTTGGATTATTTGGTATATTTTTAATTATCAATAATTTACAAGCACAAGACCTAATCGTTACAAATAGTGGCGATTCTTTAAATTGTAAAATAACAAAAATTACAAAAGATTACGTTTATTTTACCTTTAAACATAATGAGGAAATAAGAAACACCTTATTGCCTACAAATCAAATAAGTGAGCAGCAAAAAGAATATTTTTTGGAGTCAGAGTTACCTGTTAAATATACATATAAAGCGAAATTTCCGCATTTTAGGGTTGCTGTTGACGGAGGTTGGCAATATCGGACAGCGAAACTTGTAGAAGGAATAGATCCGACTTTGCAAAACCATTATATAAAAATGAAATCAGGTTTTCATTACGACCTGCACGCAGCATTCTTTTTTATTGAAAGTTTGGGAGTTGAAGTTATGTTTTCACAACAATTGTTTGGAAATAGTTTAGGATATGGCTCTTTAACAGATATTGATGGATATTTAATTGGCGAAGGCGTTTTTAACGAAAAAATGTCATTCAATTACATTGGAGCCAATTTTTTATGCCGCCTTTTTAATTCAACAAAAAAAAATAATTGGTTATTTTCCGTTGGATTTGGTTATATGGGCTACAATGACAGATTGCTTTTTGATAATGTCGAACGCCTAAAAGTAACCGCAGTTACATTTGGAACGTATATGGCAGTAGGCTACGATATTGGAATTTCTGATAATTTTGGCATCGGATTAAAAATCTCAACAATAAGTGGCTTTTTCAGTAATTATACACAAACAAGAGATGGAATAACAACCAACGAGACAATGCCCGAAAACACTTTCGAAGGACTTGGTACAGTGAAACTATCGATAGGATTAAGGTTTAATTTGTAAAGTCGAAAATCATTGGAATTTGGATAAGATTGTCTCGTCATTTTTACCGAGCGATGCATTCATTTCAATGAATTCAATGCATCGTCTTGTGGAGTTCTGTGTGCATTTTTATGATAAATATAATAAGTTAAGACCAAATAAAGAAATAAAATTAAAAAAAATAAAAAACTTTTATAGAATAAATACAATAATAAAGCAAAATAATCGTTTCAACGACGTAGAAATTTTCGATTAATTAGAATGAAAAGGCTTTTAGCTGACTCATGATCAGGTAGATCGCTGGTTCGAGTCCAGCTGAGTCCCACAAAAAGAATCAAAGAGTTGGCAAATAACTGCTGACTCTTTGACGTATTAACTAAATTCATATTATTTTGAAAGCAAAAGAAACAATATTAAAACTGTGGAATAAATATCGGCGCAAGAAACGGTGGTGGAGTATTATATTTGATTTTGTTTTACTAATACTCATTGTAGCGATGTTAATTCCATCTGCGCGCAAAAATCTTTCAACGCTATTAATTCGGAATACTATGCTGCCTCCTTACGAAACTGCAAAAACTATAATATTAAATGAAACCGACTTTGACCTGATATTAAGAGATGCCGATGGAAATTTGAGTTCACTTTCACACTACAATGATAAGCCTATTTTAATTAATTTTTGGGCTACATGGTGTCCTCCCTGCATCGCCGAAATGCCCTCACTGCAAAGATTATACAACAAATATAAAGATGACGTTCATTTTATTTTTATAGTAAATGAACCTTTTGATTTGATTTATAACTATTTACAACAAAAAAATTACAATATCCCTTGTTTTACAACAATCGGTGATGTACCTGAAGTTTTTGACCCAGCAATCATCCCGACAACATATCTCATTGACAATGAATTTGTTTTACTATATAACACCGGTGCAGCGCGATGGGATTCAGGTAAAGTAATGCGAATAATTGATGAATTGATTGAAAAAAACAATAATCGTTAAAATATTAATAATAAGTAGTATGAAATACGTTTTAAGGTCAATTAATTATAGTATAGGAGTGATAATAACGCTGTTAGCGCTTTTTCTGGTATGGTATTTTCGTTCCATCTTTATTTACATTTGCATTGCAGCAGTAATTTCACTTATCCTTGCACCTCTCGCAGATTTATTAAAACGAATCAAAATAAAAAAATTTGCTGTTAGTGACGGCATTGCGGCACTTTTTTCTGTACTGTTTTTGTGGATAATTGTAGTCTATATATTCAGATTTATCATTCCTTTGGTTTCTCGTGAATTTCAATATCTTTCGACCATTGATATTACTTCGGTATTAGAAAATGCGGGAGTATTATTACATCAAATTGTCGATCCGTTTCGAGAGCGGAGTCCCGAAATCTATGAATTTATTGAGACGCAACTCAATGATTTGATTTTTGCTGTGTTCGGTATAACAGAGGTTAAAAATATTTTTTCATCCATGCTTGGTTTTGTCGGTGGAACTTTCGTTTTTTTGTTTGCAATTACTTTTGTTTCTTTTTTCTTTTTAAAAGAGAAAGAATTATTAATCAAAGGATTACTTCTATTTGTTCCTTCAAAATATGAAGATGGAATTATTAATGCATTAGATTCTATAAAAAAACTTTTGCGGCGTTATTTTATCGGAATATTGATACAGACAACATTAGTTGGACTTTTAATCACTTTTGGGCTACGCATTATCGGAATAAGCTTTAATCATTCTGCCGCAATTGGTGTAATAAGCGGATTATTGAACATCATACCTTATGTTGGTCCTTTGATTGCACTGTTATTAGGTCTGATAATCGGTTCGATATTTTATTTACAGATGCCTCTTGCAATGGGTTTTGTCACTTTTTTACTTTTAATAGCGACAGTTTATTTAATAGTTAATCTATTGGATAATATTGTATTTCAGCCGTTTATCTTCTCAAATAGCGTCTATGCTCACCCGTTAGAAATTTTTATTGTTATATTAATGGCAGGTTTTGCAGTTGGTATTGTTGGAATGTTTCTTGCTATTCCTGTATATACAATTTTGCGGGTTATTGCACGCGAATTCTTTTCACAATACAAAATTGTTCAAAAAATTACGGGGAAGATGTAGTTTTCAGTTTTCATTGTGTTGGAATGTAGCCCATTTTGAATAGTAAGGGTTTGGCATGCCTTGTCTCTACTGTTTTACCGCAACTGAGGCATCAATAAATAGATGCATTCCTCACTTAATTCTTTTTAACTCATTTACTCACAAAAAAAATCAGACAAAGAATAATGTAAGTTAAATTTTAATTTTTTATCTTTGCAACCGAAAATTATATATCGTAATAGACTTATATGCTTAATAATAAGATAGATAAAACTCAAAAATTGAGTAGAAATGAATAATATTAGGAATTTTTGCATCATTGCACATATAGACCATGGTAAAAGCACTTTAGCTGATAGATTGCTCGAATATACTGATACTATAACTGATAAAGAATTGCAAAATCAAGTTTTGGATAGTATGGAACTTGAGCGTGAACGCGGTATCACTATAAAAAGCAAGGCAATTCAGATGCAATATCGTTATGATGATGAGGAGTATATCCTCAACCTGATAGATACTCCCGGTCATGTAGATTTTTCCTACGAAGTGTCACGTTCCATTGCAGCGTGCGAAGGTGCGTTATTAGTAGTAGATGCCACTCAAGGAATACAAGCTCAGACAATAAGTAATCTTTATCAAGCCATTGACAATGATTTAGTTATAATTCCTGTACTTAATAAAATGGATAATGAAAGCGCTATGCAGGAAGAGGTTGAGGATCAAATTATTGACATGTTAGGCTGTAACCGCGTTGACATCATAAAAGCAAGCGGCAAAACAGGAATGGGAGTTTTTGAAATATTAGAAGCAATTGTCGCATTAGTGCCTCCACCAATCGGAGAGCCTGATAAACCTTTGCAGGCATTGATTTTCGATTCAGTATTCAATTCATTTCGAGGAATTATTGCATATTTTAAAGTTGTAAACGGCGAGATACGAAAAGGCGATTTAGTAAAATTTGTAAATACGGGAAAAGCATACGAGGCAGACGAAGTTGGCATTCTGGGATTAGGACTGATACCAAAAGAGATAGTCAAAACGGGAGATGTAGGTTATATTATTTCGGGTATAAAAACGAGTAAGGAAGTAAAAGTGGGTGATACTATCACTCACGTAAAAAATAGTTGTAAAGAAGCAATATCAGGCTTTGAAGAAGTAAAACCAATGGTCTTTGCGGGAGTATATCCTATTGATACAGAAGATTATGAAGATTTGCGAAATTCCATAGAAAAGTTACAACTAAATGACGCATCCTTAACATTTCAGCCTGAATCATCTGCCGCACTTGGTTTTGGTTTCAGGTGCGGGTTTCTGGGACTGTTACATATGGAAATAATTCAAGAACGTTTGGACAGAGAATTTAATATGGACGTAATCACCACTGTTCCCAACGTACCTTATTTGGCGTATACAAAAAAAGGTGAAGTAATTGAAGTCAACAATCCATCAAGTTTGCCCGAAATAGGAATAATTGATTATGTAGAAGAGCCCTACATCAAAGCGCAAGTAATAACAAAATCGGAGTATATCGGTAATATCATGACCCTTTGTCTTGGTAAACGAGGTGAATTAGTTCGGCAGCATTACTTAACAACCGACCGCGCAGAAATAGAATTTGATATGCCTTTAGCCGAAATTGTTTTTGATTTTTACGACAAACTTAAAAGTATTTCAAAAGGATATGCTTCCTTTGATTATCATACTACCGGTTTTCGCCCATCAAAATTAGTAAAATTAGATTTGCTCTTAAATGGCGAAAACGTTGATGCACTCTCAACCCTTACGCATGTAGATAATGCTTATACTTTGGGTAAAAGAATGTGCGAGAAATTGAAAGAACTTATACCGAGACAACAGTTTGATGTTGCGATTCAAGCGGCAATAGGAACAAAAATCATTTCGCGAGAAACTGTAAAAGCGGTTAGAAAAGATGTAACCGCAAAATGCTATGGTGGTGATATTACCCGCAAAAGAAAATTGTTAGAAAAACAAAAGAAAGGGAAGAAACGAATGAAAATGGTAGGTAGTGTTGAAGTGCCGCAGAAGGCATTTTTGGCTGTTTTGAAATTAGACTAATTAATCTACATCTACTGGTTCCCTTATAAATCCCATAATCAAATATTTATTTCGTTAAAATGCTATTATATCAAACGTAACGTAGCGGGTGTTTCTATAAACATTTTGGTTCTTAAATCATTATTTGCCCTATTAAAAAAGTTTTTGCCGTTCCGCCAATTAGAACTCTGTCGCCTTTATTTTCGCAGTAAAGAATTCCTCCTCTTTGCGAAAGTTGTTGGGCAGTCATTATTTGTTTTCCTAATAGTTTGCTCCAGTAAGGAATAAGAGAACAGTGCGCCGAGCCAGTAACAGGGTCTTCCAAAATAGTTGCCTGTGGGGTGAAAAATCTTGATACAAAATCAGAATCGTTTCCTTTTGAGGTTACAATAACTCCACCGGGAGATATATTTATCGAGTCAAACAATATTCTATCGATAACAATATTTTCAATATCTTTTTGTGAATTGTAAATCAAAACGTAATCACGCGCTTTCAATACCTCAATGGGCTTTATGCTAAGCGAATTAACGATTGCTTCAGGCAAATAAGCGAGAACAGGCATTCTGCTCGGAAAATCTAATAAATAGATATTGTTTTCTAAAGAAACGTTTAAAATTCCGCTGATAGTAGAAAATTCAATTTTTTTATTAGGATAATTAAGAATAGAAAAGAGAACGTGCGCTGCCGCTAATGTCGCATGTCCGCATAAATCCATCTCAATATCGGGCGTAAACCACCTTAGTTTTACATTACGGTTTTCTATAATAAAAAATGCAGTTTCAGGTACGGCATTTTCTTTGGCAATTTTTAATAATATATCATCGGGAAGCCATTCTCTTAGCGGGACTACGCAGGCAGGATTGCCACAAAAGGTTTCATTTGTGAAGGAATCTATTTGATAAATATCTAAGGTCATGAAGTTTTCAGTTTTCAGTAAATGAGTGAATAAGTATTTGAAATTCGTAATTCATTATCAGTTGTTAGTTATCAGATGCCTTGTCATCCCGTTTGGGATGTAATCTCGGTAGAAAATCAGTTTTTTAGTGAATGAGCGAATGAGTAAATAAGTGAATAAGGAGCAATCAAGAAATAATTATTGCAAATTTTTCTATGAAGAAACCCTTATTTCACAAAAGTACCCTTAGTAGAAATGAACAACACCTAACAACTCTTCCCGTATTTTAAGTTGAATAAGGGAATTAGAGAGGACAGATATCCTAAATATATTATGCTATTATGGTTTCTTCAAAAAATAGTGGTTTTGACATGTTTATTTATTAATAACTCATACGTAACTATGTGAATAAGTGTTTGAAATTTGAAATTAGTAATTTATAATCAGTTCTTTGTTCTCAGTTATCTGATGCCTTGTCATCCCGTTAGGGATGTAATATCTGTAGAAAAACAATTTTCAGTGGATTAGTAAACAAATAAATGAGAGTATACAATGCAGCCAAACAAATTCTCTATATTTAGTGCGGACGAAGGGACTCGAACCCCCACGCCTTACGGCACTAGATCCTAAGTCTAGCGCGGCTACCAATTACGCCACGTCCGCAAAAACGCGCCGCAAAGAAAACTATTTTTTTTTTGTTTACCAAATTATATTTTATTTTTTGGATAATTTTTTCTATTTTTGTCCCACTTTTTTAAAATTATTTACGCACTTTAACATTTTTTGTATGAAATTTAACCTCGAATCTTTATGTCATAATGCAGTCAAAATCGCTACTCAAACAGGAAAGGACTTGCGCGAAACAAGAAGTAGCATTAACCCAGATTTCAAATCTAAAGGATATAATGATTTTGTAACAAAATTCGATTTGGAAACCGAGACGAAATTAGTTAAAGAACTTAAACAAATCCTTCCCGAAGCTGGTTTTATTGTTGAAGAATCCTCTATACAAATGGAGAATTGCGAATATTGTTGGATTATTGACCCCATTGACGGAACTACTAATTTCATTCATGGGCTGTTTCCTTATGCTATTAGTATTGCTTTGATGAAACATAATATCATTGTTCTTGGGGTTGTCTACGAAATTGGGTTAGATGAATGCTTTTATGCTTGGGAAAATAGTTCTGCAATGCTAAATGGCAACGAAATTAATGTCTCAACGGTAAATAGAGTTGCCGATAGTTTAATAGCGACAGGATTTCCGTACACAAATTTCAGTAAAATAGATAAATATATGGAATCACTTCAATATTTTATGAAACAGAGTCATGGTTTAAGACGTCTCGGTTCTGCGGCTGTTGATCTTGCCTACGTTGCATGCGGACGTTTAGATGCCTTTTATGAATATGACCTTAAACCTTGGGACGTGGCTGCAGGAACATTTATCGTTCAACAAGCTGGAGGTAAAAATTCAGACTTTTCAGGCGGAAATAATTACCTTTTTGGAAAGGAAATTATTTCTACAAATGGAGTTATACACACTGAATTTCTGAGGGAAACCCAATACTTTTTAAAGTGAAAAATCCTGACTATTTTTTGCTCTCATAACTAATATTTTTAATCAATTTTCTTCTCTTCAATATTTTTCTCCAATCAATACTACTGCAAATAGCGCACAACAAGTCTATCTTTAAATGAATAATGCTGGCTAATATAAAAAATTTTTTTTGTTTATTCAAAAATAACATCTACTTTTGTATTTAAATTATTTTTTAAAATATAAATATAAAAACAAGAAACAATGTCAAAAATTAAGATTGGAATTAATGGTTTTGGGCGTATCGGGCGTTTGGTGTTCCGTGCTGCTCAACAGTTCGACAACATACAAGTAGTCGGAATCAATGACCTTATAGATGTCAATTATATGGCTTATATGCTGAAATATGACACTATTCATGGTCATTTTTTAGGTGATATAGAAGTAAAAGATGGAAAATTAGTAGTAAATGGAAAATCCATTCGTGTAACTGCTGAAAAAAATCCTGCAAACCTTAAATGGAACGAAATCGGTGCAGAATACATCGTCGAGTCAACAGGATTGTTTTTAGACAAAGAAAGTGCAAAAGGGCACTTAGAAGCAGGTGCTAAAAAAGTTATTATGTCGGCACCATCAAAAGATGACACTCCAATGTTCGTGGTGGGTGTTAATTTGGATAAATACACAAAAGATATGAACTTTGTGTCGAATGCATCTTGTACCACCAACTGCTTAGCACCCATCGCAAAAGTGCTACATGACCGCTTCGGAATTGTAGAAGGATTGATGACAACAGTTCATTCAACTACTGCAACACAAAAAACTGTTGACGGACCCTCCATGAAAGACTGGCGCGGCGGACGTGCTGCTTCGGGAAATATTATTCCTTCTTCAACGGGTGCCGCAAAAGCCGTAGGTAAAGTCATTCCCGAACTGAACGGAAAACTAACAGGTATGTCCTTCCGTATCCCTACTTTAAACGTTTCAGTTGTAGACCTGACGTGCCGCTTAGAAAAACCTGCATCTTATGAAGATATTAAAGTCGCAATGAAAGCCGCATCCGAAGGCGAACTAAATGGTATTTTAGGATATACAGAAGAAGAAGTAGTTTCATCTGACTTTATCGGCGACCTTCGGACATCTATATTTGATGCAAAAGCAGGCATTTCACTTAACAACAATTTCGTGAAAATTATTAGCTGGTACGACAACGAAATGGGATATTCACGTAAAGTAGTCGAACTGATTGAGTATATGTATGGTGTGGACAACAAATAACTAATTCTATGTCTTTTACAAAAAGTTTAAAAGAAAGGAGCAAATCCGTTTGGGATGCTTGCTATAATCACCCTTTTGTCCAAAGTATAGGACAAGGAACATTAGATAAAGAGATATTTAAATTTTATATCAGTCAAGATTATAAATATCTACACGAATATGCCAAAGTATTTGCTTTGGGCGCACTAAAAGCAACAGACGAACAGATGCTCAATAATTTCACAAAATTTCAGAAGGCAGTTGTTGACGAAATTAATCAGCAAAGAAATTATTTAGAAAGTTTTGGCATATCAATAGAAGAAGCCGATGCAACTGTTCCTTCGCTATTTAATAAAGCATATACTTCATTTATGATGGCAGTAGGTTATAACGGCGGAATATTGGAACTTTTAGCAGCCGTACTGCCTTGCGCTTGGTCTTATTATGATTTTGGTTGCAGATTAAAAGAAGATTATAAAGACAACCTCGAAAATAATTATTATAAGGGTTGGATTGAGGCATACTCAAGCGATGAATTATACGATGTATTCAGTTGGTTTTTTCCTGCAATGGACAAATTGTGCGAAGGCAAAAGCGATGGCGAACTCGATAAAATAGCAAATATTTTTAAATCGAGCATGGAGTTTGAATATCTGTTTTGGGATATGGCATATAATAAAAAGATGTCATATTGATTCGGCGGCATTTGTTTTCTGTAATAAGATAAAATTGTAGATATTTCCTGCGAAGAAGTGCAGGAAAATGATAGTTTTGTCATAATTATTCTTTTGAATAATGATTGTGTGATAGATTAATTATTATCACAAAAAAACTTAAATAAAAAAATTATGTTTCAAAAATTCTTAAAAAAGATTGTAGAGTCCAATTTTTTTTATCGTTTCATAGTTTTTGCGATTCTATCTTCTTGTTTTTTAGTCGGATGGGACGCTTGGGATGGCTTGGAACACACCAAACTACCGATAAAAATTATTGACAAGGTTTTGATATTTGTTTTTGTTTTTGAGGTTCTAATAAAGATTGGGTCTGAAGGTCGCAATCCCAAACGTTATTTCAACAATACTTGGAACGTTTTTGATTTTATTATAACGTTAATATGTGTATTTTCGCTTTTTCCTGCGTTTTCGGCGTTTCGGATATTGAGAGTATTGCGTATTTTCAGACTTTTTTCAACAATTCCAAAACTACAACTTTGGGTAGGAGCGATGTTGCGTAGTTTGCCTTCTATTGCATACGTATTTTTGCTTTTGATAATTATTTTATTTACTTATGGTGCAATGGGAGTCTATTTTTTTGCCGACAACGACCCCTTTCATTTCGGTACACTCCCAAATGCATTATTATCAATGTTCCGAGTGATAACTTTCTCGAATTGGACTGATATTATGTATCATAACATTTATGGAGCAACGGCATATCCCGAACAAGTTTACAGAATTGATATGCCCGATATGGTTCCCAATGCACCGCAAGCGATGGGTTGGCTTGCAGCGATATATTTTATTTCTTTTGTATTAATTTGTGTGTTCATAATATTAAATATGTTTACAGGAATAGTGTTAAGCGCTATTCAGGAAATGAGAGTAGAACTCGAAGAAGAAGCAGTAAAAAAATCCATCGAAAAAATCATTGGCGATAAAGAAGAAGTTATTAATAACCTGCCACGTGTAACTCCCGACGACTTTGAACTATTAAGCAACCAACTTACCGATATCCAAAATAAATTAATTCAATTCAAAGTATTAATGCTTGAAAATGAACATGAAACAACAAATTTATGAAAGATAATAAAATAATAATATTTGACAAAAAAGAGTATGATATTTCGAAAATTACAATAGGATTAGGCTGGAACATACGCGAGAAAAAGCCAAATTTTTGGAGTCACTATTTTTTTGACGACGAGACCGATTTTGATTTAGATGCCATCGCTTTTATGATGGATAAAAACGACAGAGTGAATAATCTGGGCAATGATTTATACTTAACAGGAAAACGAAAAGTTCCGTTCCAGAAAAGTGACGTAATATATTTTCATAATTTAACGGCACCCTCCGGAAATTTGGGTGCATACCATGATGCCAATCAACGAAAAATTGAAAAAACCATCGAAAAATTTATCGAAAACGGTGAATTTGTTATACATACTGGCGATAATTTAGTGGGCTCATCTAATGAAGAAAATGATGCCGAACAAATTATTGTTATACCCGATGAAATCCCATCAAGAATTTCAAAAATATTGTTTTTAGTTTGCATCTACAAAGGAAAAGAACGCGCCCAACACTTCGGACAAATTGAGAACGCATATATCAGAGCCTTAGACGCAAAAGGTAAAGAGATGGCACGTTTTGAATTTTCAGGAGAAGATTCTTTCGACCAAAAATGTTCCATGTCTTTTGGTGAACTCTATCGAAACGATAATGACTGGGCATTCAAAACAAATATAAGTACTTATGATACTGATAGTTTTGTTGATATTCTTAGGAAATATATTCGGGCAGCAACTGTTCATCATAAATAAAAATTAATCATAATGTTTGTCTTTTTATTATATTTGCACAATTTTTTTATAATAAATATGTAAATATGTCAAAACCCACTATAACAACCGAAATAACCCAATACCTATCCGAACTTAATCGGAAATACAATGAAGGCATTGCAACCGAATATACATATCGCGACACCTTTACATTATTATTGGAAAACTTAACTGACGGTTTAAGCATTACTAACGAGCCAAAAAGAATTTCCTGCGGCGCCCCCGATTATATCATTACAAGAAAACAAATACCAACAGGATACATTGAAACTAAAATCATTGGAAAAGACTTAGATAGCAAGGAATATCAAGAACAATTCGACCGTTATAAGCAATCTTTAAACAATCTGATAATTACAGATTACATTACTTTTCAACTTTTTTTAAATGGAATAGAAGTAAAAACAGTAACAATAGCAAAAATAGGGCAAAATGGAGTTGAACCAATAAAATCTGAATTTGAGGCATTTATCTCATTAATAAACATTTTTGTAGGATACAAAGGCAGCACAATTCACACTTCCGAAGATTTATCAAAAATATTGGCACCTAAGGCGCGTTTGATGGCAAATATTATTGAAAATACACTGAATTCGAATGAGGAGCCTAAAAATGGAGAAAATAGTGATGAAAACTCATTATACGGACAATTAGAAGGTTTTCGAGAAGTATTGATACCGAATATTTCGCATAAAGAATTTTCTGATATGTACGCTCAAACCATTGCTTATGGTATGTTTGCAGCAAAATTAAATGACCAAACCGAAAATGTTTTTACTCGAAAACAAGCATCAGAACTTATTCCACAATCTAATCCATTTCTTCGTAAATTTTTCCAATACATTGCGGGCTACGACCTTGATGATAGGATTTGTTGGGTAGTTGACGATTTGGCTGATTTATTTAATTATGTGAATATCAATTCAATAATTAAAGAATTTCAAAAAACAGACCACGACCCGATTATTCATTTTTATGAAACATTTTTATCAGAATATGACCCTGCTTTACGCAAAAATCGCGGAGTTTGGTACACTCCAAAACCTGTGGTACAATTTATAGTGCAAGCAGTAGATGATATTTTGAAAAACGATTTTGAAATATCGGATGGATTAGCCGATGCATCAAAAATATATAGGGATGACTTTCGTGGTCTCTCAAAAGAGTATCATCGTGTCCAAATTTTAGACCCCGCTACGGGTACAGGCACATTTTTGGCAGAAGTTGTTCAAAATATTTATAAAAAATTCACTAATCAACAGGGAATGTGGCAAAATTATGCGCACGAACACTTATTGCCAAGAATTAACGGTTTTGAAATCTTGATGGTTTCTTACGCAATGGCACATTTAAAAATGGATATTCTGTTGAAAAAAACAGGTTATAAATATTTTGCTGACGAGCGTTTGCCGATTTTTCTAACCAATAGTTTAGAACAAGCACAGAAAAAAACCGATCTATTATTTGCAAAATGGCTCAGCGATGAAGCAAACGACGCAAGTCATATCAAAAAAGAAGTTCCTGTTATGGTAGTTATTGGAAATCCACCATATAACGTTAGCACTCAAAATATTAATGATTGGATAAAAGAACTGATTGCTGATTATAAAAAAGGACTTCATGAAACAAAAATAAATTTAGATGATGATTATATCAAATTTATCAGATATGGGCAATATTATGTTTCAAAAAATGGCGAAGGAATTTTGGCTTATATTTCTAATAATAGTTTTATTGACGGCATAACGCACAGGCAAATGCGAAAATCTTTGCTTGAAACATTTGATAAAATTTATATTCTTGATTTACATGGTAGTAGCAAAAAGAAAGAAAAAACTCCCGATGGAAATAAAGATGAAAATGTGTTTGACATAATGCAGGGTGTTTCTATCAATATTTTTGTAAAATCAAAATTAAAATATAGTGAAAAGTTAGCAGAAATTTATCATTACGACCTTTACGGCAAACGCAATACAAAATTTGACTTTTTATTAAAAAACACACTGCAAACTGTTAAGTGGAAACGAATTGAAAACAAAGCACCATATTTCTTTTTTGTACCAAAATCAGAAAAATTTAAAAAGGAATATGAAAAAGGATTTTCTATTAAAGAACTTTTTTTGATTTCAGGTCCAGGTATCAAAACAGAACGAGATGCTGTTGCAATTCATTTTACCAAAGAAAAACTACAAAAAACAATCGATGATTTTTTAAAATTAGATGTCGAAAAATTGCGAGAAAAATTTAATTTAGGAAAAGATTCACGAGATTGGAAAATTGAATGGGCTAAAAAAGATTTATTAATCAATAAGGATAACGGAAAAATAGAAAAAATTCAATACCGACCCTTTGATTTTAGATACACTTTTTATACAAGTACATCGAAAGGATTCATTGGAACTCCTGGATACAAAATTGTAAAACATTTTACAAAGAATGAAAATATTGGCTTGATTTTTTCTCGTCAATTTGGAGCCCATAAACATTTTATTTGTTTTACTACAAACAAACCTATTGAAATAAGTTCACAACCTTATGCACCTTATTCAGTTTTCCCTCTCTACACCTACATTAAAAACGGAATAGCCGACAACGACTCTCGACCATATCATAAAAAACATAACCTCAACGAAACCATTATTAAGCAATTTTCTAAAAAATTAGGTTTTAATTTTACAGATGAAAAGGAAAAAACAAAAAATACTTTTGCTCCAATAGATATTTTAGACTATATTTATGCAGTATTGCACAACCCAACATATCGTGAAAAATATAAAGAATTTCTTAAAATAGATTTTCCACGTGTGCCATATCCCGAAAATGCAGAAGTTTTTTGGAATTTAGTTAAATTAGGTGAAAAATTAAGACATTTACATCTATTAGAAGGTGTTGAGTCACAACAAAATATGGCAAATTTTCCTATTGCGGGTAGTAATAAAATAGAAAAAGTGCAATATACTATCAATAAAGTTTATATTAACGACACACAATATTTCGACAATGTACCCGCTGTTGCCTGGAATTTCTACATCGGCGGATATCAACCCGCACAAAAATGGCTGAAAGATAGAAAAGAAAGAATGCTAAACTACGATGATATAAAACATTATCAAATAATTATTTTAGCATTGAAAAAGACGGAGGAAATAATGAAAGAAATAAACTCATTAGAAGTAAAATATTTATAAAAAAAAGAAATATATGTCAACAACAACCGAAATAACCCAATACCTATCCGAACTTAATCGGACTTATAACGAAGGCATTGCCACTGAGACTTCCTATCGTCACGCTTTGAAATTATTATTTGAAAACCTCACAGAAGGTTTAAGCATTACCAACGAGCCCAAACGAATCTCTTGCGGTGCCCCCGATTATATTATTACAAGAAAACAAATACCAACAGGATACATAGAAACTAAAATCATTGGAAAAGACTTAGATAGCAAGGAGTATCAAGAGCAATTCGACCGTTATAAGCAATCTTTAAACAATCTGATAATTACAGATTACATTACTTTTCAACTTTTTTTGAATGGAATAGAAGTAAAAACCGTAACAATAGCAAAAATCACACAAAATGGAATTGAACCAATTAAATCTGAATTTGAGGACTTTATCACATTAATAAACACTTTTGTTGGTTATAAAGGGCAAAACATAGATACAGCGGAAGATTTATCAAAAATAATGGCATCAAAAGCACGGTTGATGGCAAATATTATCGAAAATGCGCTGAACAACAATAATGCCAGCAATAGTAATTCACTTGATATGCAATTAAAAGGATTTCAGGAGGTTTTGATACCAGAAATCAAACATAAAGATTTTGCTGATATGTATGCTCAAACTATTGCTTACGGTATGTTTGCAGCAAACATCCAAGATACCGATAAAGAGCAACTTCCGTGGGAAGGTGCAGGTTTTAACAGAGTAAAAGCGGCACAATTAATTCCGCAATCAAATCCTTTTTTGCGTAAATTTTTTCAATACATTGCGGGTTTTGATTTAGATAAGCGTATTCGTTGGGTAGTTGACGATTTGGCTGATTTGTTTAATTATGTTAATATCAACGCAATAATAAAAGAATTTCAAAAAACAGACCACGACCCGATTATTCATTTTTATGAAACATTTTTATCAGAATATGACCCTGCTTTACGCAAAAGTCGCGGAGTTTGGTACACACCAAAACCTGTGGTACAATTTATTGTGCAGGCAGTAGATGATATTTTAAAACAAGATTTTGAAATATCGGGTGGATTAGCCGATGCATCAATTACTCAACCTGTCATTGCGGGCTCGACCCAACCCGTCATTGCGGGCTTGACCCGTCCCGTCATTGCGGGCTCGACCCGTCCCGTCATTGCGGGCTCGACCCGCAACCCCCTCAATGACAGCAAACATCATCGTGTTCAAATTTTAGACCCCGCAACGGGTACAGGTACATTTCTTGCCGAAGTAGTAGAAAATATTTACAAAAAATTCAAAAATCAGCAAGGAATGTGGCAAAATTATGTCCACGAACATTTAATACCGAGACTCAACGGTTTTGAAATTTTAATGGCATCTTATGCAATGGCACATATAAAAATAGATATGCTTTTGAAACAAACGGGTTATAAACAAACAGGAAATGAACGTTTACGCATATTCTTAACAAATAGTTTAACGGAAGCAAAAGAAAAAACGGAACTGCCTTTTGCCAAATGGTTATCAGACGAAGCAAATGCCGCAAATAATATTAAACAAGATGTGCCTGTTATGGTAGTGCTTGGAAATCCGCCGTATAGCGGCGAAAGTCAAAACAGAAAAGATACCTGGATGGATGGATTGATGAAAGACTACAAAAAAGAAGCATCGGGTATAAAATTACAAGAAAAAAATTCAAAATGGATTAATGATGATTATGTTAAATTTATTCGTTTTGGACAATATTTTATTGAGAACAACGGCGAGGGCATTTTGGCATTTATCAACAATCACAGTTTTTTAGATAATCCTACCTTTCGTGGAATGCGGTGGAATTTGTTAAAAACCTTCGATAAAATGTATATTATTGACCTTCACGGCAACGCAAAAAAGAAAGAAACAGCCCCCGATGGTAGTAAAGACGAGAATGTATTTGATATTCAACAAGGCGTTTCAATTAATATTTTTGTAAAATGTAAGAAACAAAGTGATGACCATAAACTTGCTGAAGTTTATCATTACGACCTTTTTGGAAAAAGAACAAAAAAATTTAATTTTCTGATTAACAATACATTAAAAACTGTAAAATGGACTAACTTAAAATATAAAGAGCCATATTATATGTTTGCGCCAAAAGATTTTTCAATGCAAAAAAAATATGAAAAAGGGTTTAGTTTGCAAGAACTTTTTCCTATTAATTCAGTAGGTATTGTAACTGCGAGGGATCATTTTACTACACAATATACTGCTGAAGCAATAAAAAAAACAATCAATAATTTCATACAATTAGACATAGAAACGGCAAGAGAGAAATTTAAACTCGGCAAAGACGCAAGAGATTGGGGTGTTGAAAGAGCACAAAATGATTTGACAAAAAAACCAGATTTTAGCAAAATAATAGAAATAAACTATCGTCCTTTCGACAAAAGATTTTCATACTATACAGGAAAAGAGTGTGGATTTATGTGCAGACCACGAAAAAATGTGATGCAACATTTTTTGATGGGAGAAAATATTGGATTAATTTTTAAACGAGGGTTTACAGAAAGAACAGCGCCTACATTTATATCTAACTCTATTATTGATTTTAGAAGTTGGTCACGACCTGGTATGCAAGGTGGTGATTACATTGCACCTCTCTACACCTACATTAAAAACGGAATAGCCGACAACGACTCTCGACCATATCATAAAAAACATAACCTCAACGAAACCAGTATTAAGCAATTTTCTAAAAAATTAGGTTTACAATTTACTGAAGAAAAAGAAAAAACAAAAAATACTTTTGCTCCAATAGATATATTAGACTATATTTATGCCGTATTGCACAACCCAACATATCGTGAAAAATACAGAGAATTTCTGAAAATAGATTTTCCTCGTGTTCCATATCCCGAAAATGTTGAAATTTTTTGGAATTTAGTAAAATTAGGTGAAAAATTAAGACATTTACATCTTTTAGAAGGAGTTGAACCGCAGCCAAATATGGCTAATTTTCCCATTGCGGGTAATAATAAAATAGAAAAAGTGCAATATACTATCAATAAAGTTTATATTAACGATACCCAATATTTCGGCAATGTACCTACTGTTGCGTGGGTTTTATATATCGGCGGATACCAGCCCGCACAAAAATGGTTGAAAGATAGAAAAGAAAGAGTGCTAAACTACGATGATATAAAACATTATCAAAAAATTATTGTAGCATTGAAAGAGACGGAGGAAATAATGAGAGAAATGGAACGCGATAATTAAGTATTAAGTTATGAAAAACATATTTACAAAAAAATTAATTGCTTCCTTTGCATATTATTCTTAGCGACTTTATGTAAAAATAATGAATATACGAAACTTACATGACTAAAATAAATATTTTAGACACACAAGCAAATGATTATATTTCAATAACATATAAAAAAATAAACAGATGAAAAAAATGATATGGAAGAAAACAGAGGCAAAATATTGATATATAAAAGCGAAAAAGGCGATACTAAAGTAGATGTCTATTTTGCAAACGGCGAACTTTGGCTAACACAAAAGGCATTGTCCGAACTATATCAGGTGAGTATTCCTACTATCAATGAGCATATTAAGAACATTATAGAAGAAGGCGAATTGAAAGAAGTGGCAACTATTAGGAATTTCCTAATAGTTCAAATTGAAGGTCAAAGACAGGTAAGTCGTGAGGTTCAACATCTTTGTTTTCAAATGGTTCTGGCTGTAGGATACAGGGTTCGTTCGCGTATAGGTATGCACTTCAGGAATTGGGCAAGCCTTGTATTGACTGAATATACAAAAAAAGGGTTTGTGATGAACGACGAACGTTTGAAAAATCCTAAACCTTTCGGAGTAGATTTTTTTGATGAATTATTAGAACGGATTAGGGATATTAGGGCTTCTGAAAAACGTTTCTACGAAAAAATCAAAGATATTTATGCCACCTCAGTTGATTACGATGCACAAGACGAAAAGGCAAAATTGTTCTTCAAAACTGTCCAAAACAAAATGCACTACAGCATACACGGACACACGGCAGCCGAAGTGATTGCGATACGCGCTGATTCATTGAAAAACAATATGGACTTAACAAGTTTCAAAGGAGCAAAAGTCCGAAAAGCAGATATTGATATTGCAAAAAACTATCTTGATGAAGACGAAATAAAGGCGTTGAATCGCGTAGTGACAATGTATCTTGATTTTGCAGAAGACCAAGCCTCACAACATATTCCGATGTATATGGCAGATTGGGAAGAAAAACTGAATAATTTTTTGAAATTAACCGGAAGAAAAGTACTCGAAAATGCAGGTAATATTTCTGCCGAACAAGCCTCACGCATTGCAGAGCGCGAATACGAAATATTCGACCAAAATCGTAAACAATTAGATACTGATATCGAGACTTTCATAAATGAAACAAAAAGATTAAATAAAACCACTCACCGTGAACCAAAAATTTAACGTCCATGACAAAACAATCAGCAGAAAACGAAATAACCCAATACCTATCCGAACTTAATCGGAAATACAATGAAGGCATTGCAACTGAATATACATATCGCGACGCTTTTACATTATTATTGGAAAACCTAACAGAAGGTTTAAGCATTACCAACGAGCCCAAACGAATCTCTTGCGGTGCCCCCGATTATATTATTACAAGAAAACAAATACCAACAGGATACATAGAAACTAAAATCATTGGAAAAGACTTAGATA
>Ga0099364_10000673_pt1 | contig 58548 bp, 51 predicted proteins | sample TergutTh196P3_FD_73070 | JGI IMG/M metagenome (GOLD analysis project Ga0099364, IMG submission 73070) | Microcerotermes parvus P3 segment gut microbial communities from Pointe-Noire, Republic of the Congo - Th196 P3 | ecosystem: Host-associated > Arthropoda: Insects > Digestive system > Gut ... | reverse complement strand
GCCGGTCGATCGCCCGTTCAACGCGCGGCTTCGCGCCGGCCAGCCGCCGGACAAGACTGTCCGCCTGCGTGCGGATGGCGGCCAGCCGGTCGGCAATCATCGGCATGGGGTCATGCTCCCCGCCCAGCACCGGCGCCTTCGACGGCGAAACCGTGCTGCGCTCCGCGCGCGTCCGCCATTCGAGCCGTTCCTCCGCCAACTGGTTCAACTCCTCGCAGATGTGCCGGTACTCTCTCAAATCTTCCTTTCTCATGTGCGCCCTCTCTTTCTTATAAAGTACATGTGTTCGCATTCTATCACACCCCATCCCCAATGTCAAGAAATATTTTCCAAAAAAATCGCAAAAAAAAAGACGGCCGTCCGCCGCCCCCCCGCGCCCGTATTCACCATTCCACAGCCCGCCCCGCCTCAACGCTTTTTTTCACGTCAATCAGCCGCTGGTTGGCGCTCCCGCGCCACGGCAGCATCAGCGAACGCTTCGCCGCGTCATACGGCCCGTCCACCACCACGTCGGCCAGCTTGGCCAGTTCCAAACGCGCGCCGTCCAGCTCTTCCCACAGCCATCCCGTGTAGAGCCACAGGCTGTATCCCCGCGCCTTGAGATGTTCCGCGGCGGGAATCAGCGCTTCCGCCTGCGCAAGGGGGTCGCCGCCGGAAAAGGTCACGCCGGTGATCAGCGGGTTGCGGGTGATTTCCTCAATCAACGCCTCGGCGCTCCAGTCCGTCCCGCCGTCCTCCTCCAAAAGCTCCGGGTTGTGGCAGCCCGGACAGCGGCGGGGACAGCCCTGAAAAAAGACGACGGCCCGAAGCCCCGGGCCGTCCGTCACGGAGTCGTGTATAATGTTGGCCACGCGCAGCGTCATGGCGCGGGAGGCCGATGCTTCACCCTGTCCTTAATCTCGGCGCGCTTGGCGTTGTTGATGCGCTCCAGCGAGGAGCCGAGATAGCCGGTGATGCGGCGGATACGCACAAAGCGCTCCTCCTCATTCTCCGTCCGGCCGCACTGCGGGCATTCGTCCTTAATGATGCCGGTGTAGCCGCAGGACGGGTCGCGATCCAGCGGGTGGTTGACGGCGCCGTACCCGATGCCGGCCTTCTGCATGGCGCGGATAATCTGCTCAAACGCCTCAAGGTTTTGCAGCGGGTCGCCGTCCATCTCCACAAAGGAGATATGCCCCGCGTTGGTCAGCTCGTGGTAGGGCGCCTCCAGCCGTATCTTGTCAAAGGCGGTCACCGGGCAGCCCACCGGCACATGGAAGCCGTTGGTGTAGTATTCCTTGTCGGTCACGCCCTCAATCTTCCCGAAGCGCTCGCGGTCAATGGCGACAAACCGCCCGCTCAGCCCTTCGCCCGGCGTGGAGAGAAGGGTCAGGTTCATCTTGCGGCGGACGCTCTCCTTGTCAAGGCGGTTCCGCATATGCCCGACGATATCCAGCCCCAAGCGCTGGGACGCCTCTGATTCCGCGTGGTGCTTGCCGGTCAGCGACGTCAGCGTCTCGGCAAGGCCGATAAAGCCCACCGTCATCGTCCCGTGCTTGAGAACCTCGCCCACCTCGTCGTCCCAGCCCAGCTTTTCGCTGTCCAGCCAAACGCCTTGACCCATCAAGAAAGGGAAGTTCCGCACCTTTTTCCTCGACTGGATGACATAGCGGTCAAAAATCTGCTCGACGACCAAATCCAGCCGCTGGTCAAGCAGCCGGAAAAACTGCTCCACGCTCCCGTTGGACAGGATGGCAAGCCGGGGCAGGTTAATCGAGGTGAACGAAAGGTTGCCCCGCCCGTTGCTGACTTCCTTCGACGGGTCGTAGACATTGCCGATGATGCGGGTGCGGCAGCCCATATAGGCAATCTCCGTCTCCGGCGTGCCTTTGTAATACTTCGCGTTGAACGGCGCGTCAAGGAAGGAGAAATTGGGATACATACGCTTGGCCGAAACGCGGCAGGCTAATTTGAACAAATCATAGTTGGGGTCGTCCGGGTTGAGGTTGACGCCCTCCTTGACGCGGAAGACCTGAATGGGAAAAATCGGCGTCTCGCCATGCCCCAGCCCGGCCTCGGTCGCCAGCAGGACGTTTCGGGTGGCGCAGCGGCCCTCCGGCGTGGTGTCCATGCCGTAGTTGATGGAGGAGAAGGGCGTCTGCGCCCCGGCGCGTGAATTCATCGTGTTGAGGTTGTGAACCAGCCCCACCATCGCCTTGTAGGTGGCGCGGTCTACCTCTTTTTCCGCGTATTTCTGGGCAAAATCCTGCACGGCGGCAATCTTCTCACCGTCCGCGACCAATTTTTTCAGCCGTTTGGCCTCCGCCTTGCGGTAATCCGCGCAGCCGCCCATGCGGGGGCTGCAATCGGACGGGAACTCAAAGGACGGGGCTTCCACGCCGCAGAGCAGCTCCAGCGCCCGCAAAACATTCTCGCGGTAAAGCCGCACAAAGGTCTTGGCGACGCCCAAGGCCATGCCGTAGTCGAAGTTGACCACGCTCTGCCCGCCGTGCTGGTCGTTCTGGTTGGACTGGATGGCAATGCAGCACAGCGCGGCGTAGGAATTGATGTGGTTCGGCTCGCGCAAAAAGCCGTGCCCGGTGGAAAAGCCGTTTTTGAACAGCTTGATGATGTCAATCTGGCAGCAGGTGGTGGTCAGGGTGTAGAAATCCATGTCGTGGATATGGATGTCGCCCACGCGGTGCGCCTCGGAGTGCAGCGGCTTGAGGACAAACATCTCATAAAACTGCTTGGCGCCCTCCGAGCCGTACTTGAGCATGGTGCCCATCGCGGTGTCGCCGTCAATGTTGGCGTTCTCGCGCTTGATGTCGCTCTCCGACGCCGCGCTGAAGGTAATGTCCTCATAGACCTTCATCAGGCGGGTGTTCATCTCGCGCGCCTTGCTGCGCTCGGCGCGGTAGAGGATATAGCTCTTGGCGGCGTCCTGATGACCGGACTCCATCAGCACAAGCTCCACCACGTCTTGGATATGCTCCACCTCGGGAGCGGGCCGTCCCTCCACCTCAAGCGCGTCCAGCACGCGCAGGGCAAGCCGGCGCGATTCCTCCTGATGGTCTGCGTGGTAGCAGGCGACAAACGCCTTGTTGATGGCCGAAGCGATTTTGTCAAGGTCAAAGCGCACCACGCGCCCGTCCCGCTTGCGAATCTGGCCGATACAGTTGACACGTTCCGTCATTGAGATTCCCCGTCTTTCGTTCATGGAATAATCGCGGGCTGACTATATGTTGAGGCCTCCGCCCCAAAAGCCGCATACATATTGTACAACGCCCTTTCCCCGATGTCAAGTTCAATTTGTATATTTCGCCGCAAAATTTTCCGTTATAATCGGCGGGCATTCGAGTTATCCTATAAGCGGAGCAAAATCGAGGAGGTTCCGAAAAATCATGAAAAAAAGATGGATTGTAATTCTGGCGGCCGCCGCGCTGTTCGTTTCGCTCTGTTCCTGCGCGGCGCCCAACAGAGCGCCCCGCCGCACAGCGGCGGATCCGGCGCCCCCCGCCGCGCCCAAGCAGAGCGGCGAGACGACGCCCGCGCACCGCGCCGCCCCGAGACACCGTTCCGCGCACCGCCCCGCCCCGCCCCGTACAGCCGCGCCCCGCGCGCACCCCATGCCGGCCATGCCGATGACCCCGGGCCATCCCTACGGCGGGCAGGACGGGTTCAGAACAAATCAGGACGGCTTCAGACAGCATGACGGGTTTGGCGGCCATACCGACAACAACAATAACAACAACGGCTACCGCGGCGCAACGACCCGCGACGGCTACCGCGACAGCCGCGCCACCCGAGGGATGAACCGCGACGGCTACCGCGACGGCGTGGCCGGCGGGACAGTCCGAAGCGGCGGCGGCGGCACAACCGCCCCCCGCACGGCCGCGCCGCGTTTCCGCGCCGCGCCGCCGGTTCGCTCGGTGCCCCGCGCCAACCGCATCCCGGCCACCCGCATCCCCCTCCGCTAACCCCCGGACGCCATACGCAAAAGGGCTGACGCGCAGCGGCGCCGGCCCTTTTCGCGCGCCCGCGGCCCGTTTGCAAAAAAAATGCTTGACAACCCGCCGCCGCCCGTCGTATAATAGCCTAGCCGGGTTAAACCGGACACAGTCTTGGAGGTTTCCGACGTGAGTAACCGCAACCGCTTGAACAATCAGAACAGCTTTACCGGCGAAGGGTTTATTCCTTCGTTTGTCGGCTTTTTCTTTTTTACGCGGCCGGTTGTTCATAGGAGAGCGCTGAGAGTGTAACCCCAACAAAGGGAAGCGCGCCTGTGGCAATCGGAGGACGATTGCCGCGGGCGCTTTATCTTATCCCGGAAACGGAGGTCATAGTATGGGAAAGCACGGCGTTTCCCCAATCTTTGCGGCGGCTCGGGCCATCTATATCATAACCGCAGGGAAAGGATGATTCACATGAAAACAGCAAACCGATATTGCGTCTTAGCCTCCGGCATGGTGATTCAGTTCTGCGCCGGCATCATCTATATGTGGAGCGTGTTCAGGGCGCCGGTCGCCGCGCATCTGGGCTGGGACGCCGACGCCGCGTCGCTCACCGCCTCCGTCATGCTGGCGGCGTTTGTCCTTGGCATCCTTCTGGGCGGCCGCGCGCAGGATAAGCTGGGGCCGCGCAGGGCCACGCTGGCGGGCAGCGTCCTCATCGGCGCGGGGATGATTGGCACGGCGTTTGTCCCCGCCGGAGCGCCGTGGCTCGTCTATGTCACATACGGCGGAGCGGCCGGACTGGGCGTGGGCGCCGTGTATATGTCCACCATCGCGGCGGTGCAGAAATGGTTCCCCGACAGGCGGGGCTTCGCCTCCGGCATGATTGTCTGCGCGTTCGGCCTCTCGCTGGCGGCATTCGCTCCGCTGGCAAGAGCCATGCTCAGCCGTCTGGGCGTGCCGCCCACCTTCCTCATCTTCGGGCTTGGCTTCCTCGCCGTCTGCGTATGCAGCGCGCTCTTCATCCAAAACCCGCCCGAGGGATACAGGCCGGCGGGCTATACCCCGCCGCCGGCGTCCGTCCAAAAAAGGCAATATTCCCCCAAGGAGATTCTGAAAACAAAGCAGTTCTACCTCCTGCTGGGCGGCCTGTTCTTCACCCTCCCGGCCTACTTCATCCTCAACCCGGTCTTCCTGTCGCTGGGGGCGGAGCGGAGCCTCTCCGAAAACCTAGCCGTGCTGGGCGTCATGCTGACCGGCGTCAGCAGCGCGGCGGGCCGTCTGGCCGTCTCGTGGGTCTCCGACAAAATCGGCCGGAAAGCGGCGATGGTCTCCATCGCGGCGATGATACTGGCCGCCTCGCTGATGATGATTGCCGGCGAGGGCGTGCTGTTCCTGCTGTGCATCATGCTCATCTCGTTCGGGTTCGGCGGCGCGGCCAGCGTCTACTCGGCGATGACGGCGGACAGCTTCGGTACCCGATACGGCGGGATGAACTTCGGGCTGGTGATGCTCGGCTTCGGCGCGTCGGCGCTCTGCTTCCCGGCCGTCTCCAACCGCCTGACCGCGGGCGGCAGCTACACCGGCTCCTTTATCTTAGCCGCGGCGGCGGCCGCCGCCGCCATCGTGCTGGTACTGATGATGAAAACCCCGGGCAAGAACCAATCAAAACCGGAAAGGGACGAAAATTAATGGAACGCTACTGGAACAAACCCGCCGAGACGATGGATCGCGGGCACATCCGCGAGATACAGCTTGAGAAGCTGCGCGCAACCGTTCAGAACGTCTACTCAAACGTGCCGTACTACCGCGAAAAAATGCAGGCAAAGGGCATCCTGCCCGGCGACGTCAAAACCCTTGACGACCTCAGCAGCCTCCCCATCACCACCAAGCAGGATTTGCGCGATACCTACCCCTTCGGCCTGTTCGCCGTGCCGATGGAGGACATCGTGCGCATCCACGCCTCGTCGGGCACCACCGGCAAGCAGACGGTGGTGGGCTATACCCGCCGGGACATTGACATGTGGGCGGAATGTATGGCCCGCTGCCTTGTGATGGAGGGCGCGGACAAAAGCTCCCGCATACAGGTGAGCTACGGCTACGGCCTGTTCACCGGCGGTCTGGGGGCGCATTACGGCGCGGAAAAGCTGGGCGCCGTCGCCGTCCCGGCCTCCTCCGGCAACACCAGACGGCAGATTACCATGCTGATTGACTTCGGCGTGACCCATCTGTGCTGCACCCCGTCCTACGCCATGAACATCGCCGAGACGCTGGCCGACATGGGGCATACGAAGGACGACCTGAAGCTGGTGTCCGGCTGCTTCGGCGCCGAGCCGTGGAGCAGCGCCATGCGCGCCGAAATCGAGGCCCGCCTTGGCATCCGCGCCTACGACATCTACGGCCTGAGCGAAATCATGGGCCCCGCCGTCTCGCACGAATGCAGCCGCCAGAACGGCCTGCACATCTGGGAGGACTGCTTCATCGCCGAAATCACCGACCCCGACACCGATCTGCCCGTGCCGGAGGGCGGGGCGGGCGACTTGGTCATCACCACCGTCAGCAAGGAGGGCTTCCCGCTGATACGGTATAAGACCAGAGACATCTGCACCCTCAATACCCAGCCGTGCGAATGCGGGCGCACCCACGCGCGCATGTCCAAGCCCGCCGGGCGCACCGACGACATGCTGATAATCCGGGGCGTCAACGTCTTCCCCTCCCAGATTGAATCGGTGCTTCTGAGCATCGGCGAGGTGCAGCCGCACTACCAAATCGTGGTTGACCGCGTCAACAATCTGGATACGATGACGGTGGAAATTGAAATCTCCGAGACCATGTTCACCGACAACGTCAAGGGCATCGAGGAATTTGAAAAAAAGGTCGGCGGCCAACTCAACAGCGTGCTGGGCGTCGGCGCGAAAATCCGCCTTGTCGAGCCGAGAAGCATCGCCCGCAGCGAGGGCAAGGCCAAGCGGGTCATCGACAACCGCAAAATATAGAAAGGAGCGCGGAATCATGCTGAAGCAAATCACGGTATTCCTAGAAAACAAGCCGGGACGGATGGAGGAGGTGACGGGCTGTCTGGCGGACGCCGGCGTCAACCTCCACGCGCTCTCCATCGCCGACACCACCGATTTCGGCATCCTCCGAATCATCGTCTCCGACCCCGACAGGGCCGAGGCCGCGCTGAAAGAGCGGGGCTTCATGGTCAAGACCGCCGACGTCGTGGCCGCGGCGATGGGCCACCGCCCCGGCGGCCTGCATCACATCCTCAAGGGGCTGAAGGCGCTGGACGTCTCCATCGAGTATATGTACGCCCTCACCAGCCGCCACAGCGACCACGCCGCCATCGTCATCCTGAGCCTCGCCAATCAGGCCGCCTCCGTTGAAAAGCTGAAAGCCGCGGGCTTCCCGCTGCTGGACGAGAGCTTCTTGAAGCAGTTGTCCGAGTCCTAGACAAAGCCCGCCCGCCCCCGCCGCCCGCCGGGCGGCGGGGGCGTTTCGGAGAGCGCCCCGCCGTCCCCGGAGCGCTGGTAAAACTTACCGGCAAAGAAATTTGAAAAAAGCTGTTGACAATTCCAAAACGGTATGTTACAATTCGGTTACAAAATAAAACACGTTGTTACTATCGTTTCGGAGGTACATAGCTTATGCCCAAGTTTCTAAGGGTTTCCGCCGCGCTCATCCTCGCTTTGTCGCTGCTGGCGTCCGCCGCGAGCGCCGAGTACGCCGCCATCGGAAAGACCACCGAGAACTTACGGCTTCGCGCCCAGCCCTCCCTTTCCTCCAGCATCCTCACCACCGCGCCGAAGGGCGCTTCGGTCACCATCACGCAGGAAGAACTGATTGTCACGCAGGAAGGCGCTTGGTACGCCGTCGTCTACAACGGCTCCGCCGGGTTCATGTCCGCCGAATGGCTGACGGTTGACGCCAGCGGCGACGGCCTCAGCGAGACGGGCTTCATCAATGAGGCGAGCGTCAATCTGCGCGCCCTGCCCTCCATCGACAGCGACCGTATCCGCTCCCTCACCCGAAACACAACGGTTCAAATCACCGGCGTCCGGGACGGCTGGTACGCCGTCGTCCACAACGGCGACGAAGGCTTTGTGCGCGCCGACCTCATCACCCTCGGTTCCCCGCCTGCGGCGTCGTCGGTCTCCGCGTCCAGCCTCAGCTCCGGCACGACCCACGCCGCGGCCCTCTCCAGCCTTGATTCCGCGGGCGTTACCGACCTGCGCCGCCAGCTTGTGGAGGAGACCTTCAAGTACATCGGCACACCGTACCGATACGGCCAGACCGGCCCCGGCTCATTCGACTGCTCCGGCTTCACCGTCTACATATTCAACAAGTTCGGCTACCGCATCAACCGCTCGTCCGCCGACCAATACCGCAACACCGGCGTCTCCGTCAGCAAAGGCGACCTGCTTCCGGGCGACCTCGTGTATTTCCGCACAACGTCCGCGAACGCCGTGACCCATGTGGGCATCTTCATCGGAAACGGGCAGTTCATCCATTCCAGCTCCGGCCGCGCCCGCAGCGTCGTCATCGACAACATCAACACCGGCTTCTACAACGACCGCTACGTAGGCGCGAAGCGCGTGCTGCCCTCGTAAAAATCCATTCATAAAAACGGCGGCTTTACAGCCGCCGTTTTCCTGTCTGTAGGGGCGGCGTATATGCCGCCCGCCGTATCCCCCATGCCGCCCGCGGGGATTGTATTTCCCCACGGGGTATGGTATGATGAAGCGTATCGCGCCGTCCGGCACACCGCCGGCGGCCATTCCATACCGGGGAGGATTACCGTATGTTCGACATGAAGGCCCAAGCGAAGAAGCTGGTTTCGCAAATGACCCTAGAGGAAAAGGTCTCGCAGATGCTGCATACCGCGCCCGCCGTCGAGCGGCTCGGCGTCCCGAGCTACAACTGGTGGAACGAGGCGCTGCACGGCGTCGCGCGGGCGGGCGTCGCCACCATGTTCCCGCAAGCCATCGGGCTGGCCGCCACCTTCGACCCCGACCTGATTTTTGAAACGGCGTCCGTCATCAGCGACGAGGGGCGGGCGAAATACCACGCCTATCAGGAGGAGGGCGACCATGACATCTTCAAGGGCCTCACCTTCTGGTCGCCCAACGTCAACATCTTCCGCGACCCGCGCTGGGGGCGCGGCCACGAAACCTACGGCGAAGACCCCTACCTCACGGCGCGGATGGGCGTGGCGTTCATCAAAGGCCTGCAAGGCCCCGACCGCAACGCGCTCAAAACCGCCGCCTGCGCCAAGCATTACGCCGTCCACAGCGGCCCCGAGGGCCTGCGCCACGAATTCAACGCCGTCGCCGACGGCTACGACCTCTGGAATACCTATCTGCCCCAGTTCAAGGCATGCGTAGAGGAGGGCGGGGTGGAAATCGTCATGGGCGCGTACAACCGCACCAACGGCGAGCCCTGCTGCGGCAGCAAGACGCTGCTGCTTGACATCCTGCGCGGCCAATGGGGCTTTGACGGGCACGTCGTCTCCGACTGCTGGGCGATTAAGGATTTCCACGAACACCACAAGGTCACGTCCACGCCGGTTGAAAGCGTTTCGCTGGCCGTGCGCAACGGCTGCGACCTCAACTGCGGCAACCTGTTCGGCCACTGCCTGACGGCGGTGCGGGAGGGACTGCTGACCGAGGAGGAAATCGACCGCGCCGTGACCCGCCTGATGGTCACGCGGATGCGTCTCGGCTTGCTGGGCGCGCCGGAAAACAAGACATATACCTCCATCCCCCATGAAATCGTCGATTGCGATACGCACCGTGCGTTCAACCAAAAGGTCGCCCGCCGTTCGCTGGTGCTGCTGAAAAACGACGGCGTCCTGCCGCTGAACACAGACGGCGTCGGCGCCATTGCCGTCGTCGGGCCGAACGCCGACAGCCGCATCGCGCTGGAGGGCAACTATCAGGGCGTGGCCAGCGACCATGTCACCGTTTTGCAGGGCATGAAGGCGCTGGCGGGCGAAAGGGGCGTGCGCGTCACGTTCGCCGAGGGCTGCCCGATGCACAAGACCAACGACAGCGTCCTCTCGCAGTTCCCCGGCGACCGTCAGGCCGAGGCGCTGATTGTCACCCGCCGCGCCGGCGCGGTGGTGATTACGCTGGGGCTGGATCGCGACTTGGAAGGCGAGGAGGGCGACGCGGGCAACCAGTTCGCCTCCGGCGACAAGCTGGGGCTGGCCCTGCCCGGACGCCAGCAGGTGATGGCGGAGGCGGTCGTCAAAGCGGCCAAGGAGAAGGGCATCCCGGTCATTGTGGTCATCCTGTCCGGCAGCGCGCTGGATTTGCGCTGGGCGGACGAAAACGCCAACGCGGTCATTCAGGGCTTTTATCCCGGCTCGCAGGGCGGCTTGGCCGTCGCGGAGCTGATTTTCGGCAAGTTTTCCCCCACCGGGCGCCTGCCGCTCACCTTCTACCGCTCCGACGCCGATTTGCCTGAGTTTACCGACTACTCGATGGAAAACCGCACCTACCGCTATTTCAAGGGCGAGGCGCTCTATCCCTTCGGCTTCGGCTTGGGCTTCGAGCCGTTTGAGCTGTCCGGCGCGTCGTATCAAGACGGCGTTGTGACCGTGACGGTCAAAAACGCCGGAAAAACCCGCGCCGCCGAGACAGTGCAGGCGTATATCGAAATCGAGGGCGAGCGCGAAAACTGGAGCCTGTGCGGGATGCGGCCCGCCGAGCTGGAGCCCGGCGCAAGCGCCGAGGTGTCCCTGACCATCCCCCCCGACGCCTTCATGCGCTACGACGCCGACGGCAACTTGCGCCCCTGCGCCGGCAAGAAGACCCTTCACATCGGCTTCTGCCAGCCCGACGCCCGCAGCGTCAAGCTAAAAGGCTCCAAACCCCTGCGCTTGGACGCGGTTAAGGAGACGTGTCCGATGGGTTGACGTGAATCATGCAGTGCTTCACGCGGGGGAAGCGCGCCTCGATTTCGCGGTGAACCTCCTCGGCGGTTTCGTGCGCCTCGCTGAGGGTGACGGAGCCGTCCAGGGAAATCTCGACGTCCATATAAATCATCTCGCCGAACAGCCGCGTCCGCATGGTGTCGATGCCCAGAACGGCCGGGTTTTCAAGCACGGCGGCGCGGATGGCGTCCGCCGTCTTGTCGTCGCAGGACTTATCGGTCATCTTGCTCACGGCGTCCAAGAAAACGTCCACGCCCGCCTTGACGACGAACGCGCAGATGATCAGGCAGACCGCCGGGTCAAGGATGGGCAGGCCCAGCCGCGCGCCCAAAATCCCGGCAAAGCTGCCGACGGACGACAGCCCGTCGGAACGGTGGTGCCACGCGTCGGCCTTCAGCGCGCCGCTGCCCGCTTTCTCCGCCGTCAGCCGCGCATACCAATACATCCCCTCCTTGACGGCGATGGACGCCGCCGCCGCAATCAACGCCACCACCCCGGGAATGGGAAGCTCCTCCGGGCTTAACATCCGCTTGACGCCTTCCCATCCAATCATCGCGCCGACCACCACCAGCACGGCCGCGATGATGATGGCCGCCACGCATTCCATCCGGTCATGCCCGTAAGGATGCTCCTTGTCGCTCTTCCGCCCGGCCATTTTGACCCCGGCGATGACCACAATCGTGGTCGCCGTGTCGGAGACCGAATGAACCGCGTCGCTGATCATCGCCGCCGACTGCCCGAAAATCCCGGCAAACAGCTTAAACGCCGAGAGGATAAAGTTGACGACCAGCGTTTGCAGCGCCACCCGCGTGACCAGCTTTTGATTGGCTTCGTTCATGCAAAACCCCTCCTGAAAAATAAAAAAACCGCGGGACATATCATCTGTCCCGCGGGGAATTCCCACTGCCATACGGCCCGGCTCTCGCGCCTGCTCAGTAACCGCAGTATACCGCAGCCGCCGGCGCTTGTCAAGCGAAAAACAAAAATAATCTTGATACCGCATATACTATGGTGTATACTTGTTTCAAAACGCTGATAGGAGATGCGGGATGGCAGACAGCATCAAGCGCATTGCCGACAACCGCAAGGCGAGGCATGACTACCATATAGAGGAAACCCTCGAGGCCGGCATTGAGCTGTTCGGCACCGAGGTCAAAAGCATCCGCGCCGGGGCCTGCAACCTGCGCGACGCTTTCTGCGCCGTCAGGGACGGCGAGATGTTCGCCCACAACTTCCACATCAGCCCCTACGAGCAGGGCAACCGCTTCAACCGCGACCCGCTCCGCCCCAAGCGCCTGCTGCTCCACCGCCGCGAAATCGAAAAGCTCCGCCGCGCCGCCGAGCGCGACGGCTTCACCCTCATCCCGCTCAACGTCTACCTCAAAGGCCCTTACGTCAAAGTCACCGTGGCCGTGGCAAAGGGCAAAAAGCTCTACGACAAGCGCGAGGCCGAGAAAGCCCGCGAAACCGGACGCGAATTGCAGCGGGCGGCGCGGGAAAAACAATAAACGGAGAGTTGTTTATGACAGATTATAAACGCATAGTTGTCAAGGTTGGCACCTCCACCCTCACCCACGCCGCCGGACGGCTGCACATCGAGCGGCTGGACAAGCTGGCGCGCGTGCTGAGCGACCTCAGGAACGGCGGACGGGACGTCATCTTGGTCACCTCCGGCGCCATCGGCGTGGGCACGGCGGCGCTCAGCTTCGCGCAGAAGCCCGAATCGGTGCCGGAAAAGCAGGCCGCCGCCGCCGTGGGGCAGTGCCGCCTGATGCATGTATACGACAAGCTCTTCGCCGAATACGGCCACACCGTCGCGCAAATTCTGGTGGCGCGGGACGACCTGACAAACCCCGGGCGCGGCGCAATGCTGCTGGGCACCCTCGCCTCCCTGCTGAAATGGCAGACCATCCCCATCGTCAACGAAAACGACTCCGTCTCGCAGGAGGAAATCGTACTCGGCGCCGACAACACGTTTGGCGACAACGACACCCTTTCGGCGCTGGTGGCCAAGCTGGCCGGCGCCGACCTGCTGGTGCTGCTGACCGACATCGACGGCTTCTATACCGCCGACCCGCGTGAAACCCCCGGCGCGGAGCGCATCAAGCGGGTGACCGACGTGACCGACAAGCTGAAGCTGGCCTCCGGCGGCGCCGGAACCGCCCGCGGCACCGGCGGGATGATTACCAAGCTGGCGGCGGCTGAAATCGCGCTTGAGAGCGGCTTTCCGATGGTCGTGGCGCATGGCGAAGACCCCGCCGTGCTGTACGCCATCCTGCGCGGCGAGGACGTGGGAACGGTTTTCCAACGGTAGGGGACTGGCGGGCTTACGTTTCCAGCGTCCGCATGGCCGTGAGGGTGCGGCTGATTAAGTCTTCCAGTGTCCAGCCCAGCATATCGGCGCCCTTTTGAATGGTTTCTCTGGAGCAGCCGGCGGCGAAAGCGGGCGTCTTGAATTTCTTCAACACCGATTTGACTTCCATATCCATCACGCTTTTGCTCGGGCGCATCAGCGCGACGGCGCCGATTAAGCCGGTCAGCTCGTCGATTGCGAACAAGACCTTTTCCATCGTGTGCAGCGGCTCGACGTCCGCGGCGGTCATGCCGAAGCCGTGGCTGGCGGCGGCGCGGATCAGGCGCTCGTCCAAGCCGCGCCCGCGCATAATTTCCTGTGTTTTCACGCAATGCTCCTCGGGGTAGCGTTCAAAGTCCAAGTCGTGCAGCAGCCCCGCCGCCGCCCAGAAATCCGCCTCGCCGCCAAACCCCAATTCGTTTGCGAACCAGCGCATGACGCCCTCCGTCACCTGCGCGTGCTTGAGATGAAACGGCTCTTGATTATACTCGGTCAGCAGCGACCAAGCCATGTCACGCGTAAGCATAAGCGCCCCCTCCGTTCACTCGGTGTGTTACCGGCATTGTAGCAGATAATTTTCCGGTTGACAAGCGTGGAAACGGATGATATACTGTAATCCGCGCCGCGCACCCGTGGCGGAACTGGCAGACGCGCTAGATTCAGGTTCTAGTAAGCATTACGCTTGTGGAGGTTCAAGTCCTCTCGGGTGCACCAAAACCAGAATGGCCGCCCCTGTGGGGGCGGCCATCGGTTGTTTGCAGCCACCCTGCAAAATTGTCAAAATTTCCTTGACATAATTCGCCATTGTGTGATACAATGCCAAACGGCGGGAAACGCCCGCCGCCTACACGGAAGAACCCCTGCCGGGGGTGTGCCTGTTGCCTCTTTTTCTCCCTGTTCTCGGAACGAACGCCGAGCGGATTCTGCGCAAGCCGCGAAGCGTGGAAAGGAGGTTGCTAGCCTATGAAGCTGATTCAACTGTTGAAAGAAACGCGCTTACTCATGGCGGAAGTCCGCCGCTGCGCGAAGTACATAGACGACCGAAGACGCGGAAAAGCGAAAAGCTCCCCCGACCAGCCACCAACTGAAAAGGGAGCTTAACGCTTTACTTTGAGGTAGTGGGCCGCCTCCGGCGGCGGGTCTTCTTCCGTATTCACATCATACCACAACCTACCACCCCCTGTCAAGGGGGTTTTTTTGTGAAAAACCCTGTTGCAGGGACGGGCGCAGCCCCGTGTCGGTATGGTTGACTTTGCGGCTTTCTTGTGGTATAATCATGGCAGTATCGTGTGCCTGTGTGACGGGGCGAAACGGAACCGGAGGAAGCGTATGAATACGGCCTGTGCGGAAGAAAAGCCGGCTGAGGCGCAAGAGACGCGGAAACAAAAGACATCCACACAAAAAACGCTTCTGAGGGCTGCTTTTGCGCTGTGCATATGCGTGGCGGTGGGCGCCGCGGCCTATCTGGGGCGGTATTATTACCATGTCTTCATTCAGTGGCGCCATGAGCGTGAAGTCAGAGGGATGTACGAGGACATTATCAGCCATCGCGCCGATAACCCGTGGCCGGAGCTGCCGTCGCCGGATGTGCGGGTCATGCCGCCGGACAACCCGCCGGACAGCGCCGGGGACGATGACGGGGAGACGGAATCCGAATGGGAGCGGGAACGCCGCCGGCTGGAGGAGATGGAAGCGCTCGGGAGGGAACTCTTCGCCGACTTCCTCGGCGTCAATGAGGATTTTCGCGGTATATTTTCCATCCCCAATCTGATAAGCCCGCTGCCGTATGTCCATTCGCGGGACAATGAGGATTACTTAAACAGGGATTTTAACGGCAGAACCACGCCCGTCGGCGCGGTCTTTCTCAACGTGTGGAACGACCGCCTGCTGACAGACCGCAATACCGTATTATACGGACATAACGTCAGGGCCGGGCAGATGTTCGCCCCGCTCCTGAGATACAAACAGGCCGACACCTTCCAAAGAGCCCCGGTCGTTCGCTTGGACAGCCTGACCGGGGAGACGGTATGGATTGTGTTCGCGGCGTATGTCACGGAACCCGACTGGGGCTATGTAGACCCCTCCGATACCCGTGACGGGTTTTCCGACCTTTTAGAGGAAATCAAAGCGCGCAGCCTGTTTGTCACGGAGGTGGACGTAAACGCGGACGACCGCATCCTGACGCTTTCAACCTGTGACTATACGCATGAGGATATGCGCTTCGCCGTACACGCGCGGCTGCTCCGCCCGGGAGAGGCAATCCCGGAGTCGGTGGCCGCCGCGGCCAACCCCGACCCAAAGCCGTTCAACATCCCAAGCCGGAAGCCGCTGCCGGAGATTGCGGCGTCGCGGGCGGCGGTGATGCTGCACCCCACGACGAACAAGCTCTATTTTTACCAGACGCGGGACGGCGGCATCGACTGGTATTCCGGCAATACATCCGTCGTGCAGGGCGTTTACAGCAACTACACGGGCGGCGTGACCGAAGACAGCTTCATCGCCGCGGTCTATGATTCCGACCAAGACAACAGAAAGCTCTATATAGCCGTTGACGGCTTTAATGACCGGCAGGGCGTCCATCTGCTCACAAACCGTCTCCCGTCTGGAAATCTGGTCTATGACGAGGCTCACGGCCTTGTCACGCCGTGGGGCGTTGACGCGAGATACCCCGCGCTGGCGCATGACGGAGGGTCTGTCTGGCTGCTGTATGCCGTCGCGGGGGAAGACGGGGAGGAACTCTACCGCCGCAGGCTTCAAGACAGCAGGGCGTCCGGGGAGCCGGAGCTGCTGCTGACCTTGCCGCCGGACTCGGAGGCGCGTCCGCTGGGAGTTTACACCGTGGACGGTATGCCGCTTCTGCTCTGGCACGAGACGGCCAACAGCAGGGTGTGCGGCAGGTGGGAAAACGGCGAGGCGTTCACCCTGCCTCTGGCGGGCGGCGCCGACCGCGTCACCCTTTACGGCACGGTTTCAAACGGGGTGCTCAGAGCCGCGGCGGAAAAAGACGGAGGCTTCACCTTCCACACGCTGAATCTTGCGGATTGGCCGAGGCCCGCGCCGTCGCCGCCGTTACCGCCGGAGCCGCCGTCACCACCGGAGCCGTCGGAGACGCCCGAACCGTCAGAGCCGCCGTCACCACCGGAACCGTCGGAGACGCCTGAACCGTCGAAAGACGGGGAACCCGAGCCCGACTGACGCCCCGGCTTACGCGGTGTACCCGCGCAGGCCGTCCAGCGCGGACAGGAGCGCTTCCATGTTCTCCAGCGGCACATCGGGGCCCAGCTCCAAATACATGCCGATTACACCTCAAATCGCAGGAATAAATTCGGTGGCCGGGGCGTTCGCCGCCAAGCACCACCGAATTTTATTTCCTACTTGGGTTGTTATGCTTTCAGCTTCCTCCGCAGGATGAAGCTGCCGGCGCCGGCCAAGCCGAGCGCCAAAAAGGCAATCCAAAGGGTGGTTGCGTCGCTGGTCGGCGGCGCCACGGCGTCGGGGCTTGAGGGGTTTGCGGGATCTGAGGGGTTTGAGGGACTTGTGCTTGTCGAGCCGCCAACGAAGCCGGAGAAGGAGATGTTCGAGTAAAGCACCTTGCTGTTGTAGACGAAGAAGCCGAAGTACTTCGCCGCGGCCATAGCGTTGGCGTCAAGGGCGCCTTGACCGTCAAGAATGGTTGCGCCGTTGGTGTCCTTCACGGTGACGCTGATGGTGTTGCCGCCCGCTCTTTTGGAGACGGTGACGTTGTAGGCGTTCCCCGAGTGGGGCGCCCACTCAACGACGCCGAGATGAGACCAACTGTTGTTCCAAAGCTGCTGGATTTCCAAGCGGGAATCCGGCGCGTCCCGGCCAATCATCGTCTTGACGGTGGTTAAGCTGATAAGGTCGCCCGGCGCGCCTTCGTCCGGGTCTTCCCCGAGCAGGCCAAAGCGGGCGTTCGCTTCGGGGTCGTCGCCGCCGTTGCCTCCCTGCAGGTCGACTCTGAAGCTGACCGACCATTGGTCGCCGAAAGGCGCGAGATAGATGGCCCTGCCTTCACCGAGACTGTCGATGAGGATGTTTCCGTTTTGATACGAACCGCCGTCTTCAAAGTAATAGTCGCTGGCGGCGGCCATAGCCGGAACCGTCAGCATCGCCAAACAGAACACGGCCGCGAGGAAAAGAGAAAAACGCTTTTTCACTGTGGGACCCTCCTTAAAAAATTTTTTAGGAAACGACTGGAAAAACACGGTTAAAACCGCTGTCACCATCATACCGCAGGCCGCGTTATTTGTCAATTACTTTTCTATTTATTTTTTCAAACGGTGAATGATATGTCGTTATCGGGCCGTTTTTTTCGAGGCGGATACGCAGATGTGTCTCGCCGATATACAGATATGCCCAAACGCCAAACATTTTGTCAAGGAATTTTTGTTATGCAGAAAACAGATTGACAAATGCAGGGGAATGCGATAAAATTGCTTTCACCATACATAACGAGGAGGCCGACTTGGATGGTTGCGGGAAAACACATCGGCAACGCCACTGATCTCAAGGCAAACAACAGCGCGGCAATTTTGCGCACCCTGTATGACAGGTCGCTGTCCCGTTCTGATCTCGGAAGGGCTTGCGGCCTGACGAGGGCCGCCGTCAGCGACCATATCCGGGAGATGATTGCGGACGCCTTGGTGTACGAAACGGGTTCATCGAGAAAAGTCGTCCGCGGGCGCAAGCCCATTCTGCTGGAGATTAACCCGTCGTACGCCTATTTCGGAGGCATATACCTGTCCAGAAGCGTGTGCCGCTACGGGATTACCGACCTCAAGGGGAACACCGTCGCGTCGGGCAGTCTGGACGAAATGGCGCATATGCGGCCGAACGCCGTTCTGGACACCGTATCGGCGCGTCTGCTGGAGATGGCGGAGGAAAACAGGATTTCCCCGGAGAAGCTGGCCGGCATCGGCGTCAGCGTTCCGGGGCCGGTCAACACCGCGGACGGCGTTATTTTGATCCCGCCGAAATTCGGCGAGTGGCATCGGTATCCCATCTGCCAAATGCTGACCTCGCGCACGGGCAGGCCGGTGTACGTCGAAAACAACGCCGCGGCGTGTACGCTGGCGGAGCTGCATTTCGGCGCGGGGCGCACCTACGAGAGCTTTCTGTATCTGCTGGTAGACAGCGGCATCGGCGGCGGGATTGTTGTGGGCGGACGCCGGCTGATGGATCGGAACGGCTTCGGCTCGGAGATAGGCCACACCTCCATCCAGACGGACGGGCGCTATTGCGATTGCGGCAATCGGGGCTGCTTGGAGCGGTATGCCTCCATCCCGACGGTGCTGCGCGACTATTTCGCGCCGGAGGAGGGCGTCACCGGCTGGGCGCAGGTGGTGGATATGGCGGAGGAGGGGGACAAGCGCTGCTGTGAAGTGATTGAGCATGTGGCCGAGTATCTGTCCACAACGCTGATTACCTTCATCAACGCGCTGGAGCCGCAGGCGGTCGTCCTGAGCGGAGACCTCCGTTACCGCCCGGCGCGCATACTGGCGCTCATTTCTAAGCGTATCCAAGAGCGCTCCATGATGCGGGATTGGCGGCGCGTAGAGGTTTTGGCGTCTGAGCTGGACGGGAGCAGCGATTTGCTGAGCGCCGCCAACATCGCCATAGACGCGTATATTCGCAGATAAGCAGAATAAAGAGGAAGGATGAGCGAGCATGACCCATACCCCGCAACGTATTTTTGACACCCTGACGGCGGAACGCCCCGAGCTTTTGCCCTGCGCCGGGGATATTCTGGAGGCGTTCGGCGTCTTGAGCGGCACATACCGGCTTGGAGGCAAGCTGCTGTTGTGCGGAAACGGAGGAAGCGCCTCGGATTGTGAGCATATCGTGGGCGAACTGATGAAGGGCTTTTTGTATAAGCGGCCTCAGAAGGCGTTTTGCGAAGCCCACCCCGGCTTGGAGGACGTCGCCGGTCTTCTGCAGGGCGCGCTCCCGGCCATCTCCCTGACCGGCCAGCCCGCGCTTCAAACGGCGTTCGCCAACGACGTCGACCCGGTCATGGTCTTCGCCCAGCAGGTTTACGGCTATGCCAAGCCGGGAGACGCGCTGCTGGGGCTTTCGACGTCCGGCAACGCGGGCAATGTGATTGCCGCCCTGCGCGTCGCCCGGGCGATGGGCGTGAAAACCATCGGCCTTACCGGACAGAGCGGGGGCCGCATGAAGGCGCACTGCGACGTCTGCATCTGCGTGCCGGAAACGGAGACGTACCGGATACAGGAGCTGCATCTGCCGGTCTACCACGCGCTGTGCGCGATGCTGGAGGCGGAGTTTTTCACGGAGTAATTTGAGAATAGGAGAATCAAGCAAATGAAAATGGATTTCAGCGGCATCAAAATGAACAGCGCCAGAAACAGAATCAATCTGGTCACCCGCGAAAAGATGGATACGCCGGGCAAGGCGCCGGTTCCCGAGTGGAACCATCCCGAGTTTGCCGAGCTTGTGGGACGAATCAAGGCGGCGCGCGCCAACGGCCGCCCGGTGATTCTCTCGATGGGCGCGCATGTGATTAAAAACGGGTTGTCCAGATATCTGATCGCGCTGATGAAAAAGGGGTTCGTAACCCATATCTCCTCCAACGGCGCGGGCAGCATCCACGACTTTGAGCTGTGCTGGCTGGGCGGCACCTCCGAAGACGTGCCCACGGCCATTGAAGACGGCTCCTTCGGGATGTGGGAGGAAACCTGCTCATGGATGAACGAAGCCCTTTCCGCCGGCGCGGCGGAGGGGTGGGGCTACGGCGAATCGCTCGCGAGGTATATGGACAAGCACCCCGAAAGGTTCCCCTACGTCGACGACTGCGTGCTGTATCAGGCCTACAAGCTGGGCGTTCCGGCAACCTACCATATCGCGCTCGGCACCGACATCATCCATCAGCACCCAAACGTGGATTTCGGCGCCATCGGCCAAACCAGCGGCGTTGATTTTCATACGATGTGCGAATCGGTATCGCAGCTTGACCGCGGGGTCTTCCTGAACTTCGGGTCGGGCGTCATCGGGCCGGAGGTCTTCCTGAAGGCCCTCTCGATTGCCCGCAATTTGGGCTATCCCACCTTCAATATCACCACGGCGAATTTTGACCTTGTCGACTTGGGCGACTATCGCGCCGCCATAAGCTACGACGACCCGCTTTATTATTACCGCCCGCGCAAGAACATTGTCAACCGCCCGACCGGCATGGGCGGGAAGGGGTGGCATTTCACCGTGGATCATAAAATCAGCCTGCCGAATCTGTACGCAAGGCTTATGGAGGTTTGATGATGAAGCTGTATCAGGGAATACCCCGCGGCAGGCTGGAGGAGCTGCTTGACAAAATACGCGCCGTCCGCGCGGCGGTGCTGGGGGATATCTGCTTGGATGTTTACTGGCTTGCGGATATGAAGAAATCCGAGCTTTCGCGCGAGACGCCGCACTTCCCCCTGCCGGTCACGGAGGAGCGCATGTCGCCCGGCGGCGGCGGGAATGTCGCGGCAAACCTGTCGGCCCTCAATCCGGAAAAGGTCTATGCCGTGGGGATGATCGGAAAAGATTGGCGCGGCACGGAAATCAAACGGCTGCTGGGCGAGATGGCGGTGGACATCAGCCATATCCGAAGCGTGCCGGATAGGGTTACGAACGCATACTGCAAGCCCTTGCGGGTGGGGATATCCGAAACGGTCTATGAAGACCCCAGACTGGATTTTTACAACGACAAGCCTATGGACGCGGAAACGGAAGACTTCGTCATCGCCTCCCTTGACAGGCTGGCGTCCCAAGTCGATGTGCTGTGCGTATCCGACCAGCTTCCGTTCGGCGTCGTGACCGAGCGGATACGCGGGCATGTGATGAAGCTGGCCGGGGACGGGCTGACGGTGGTTGTGGACAGCCGCGACCAGATTGGCCGGTACTACGGCGTGATCATCAAGCCCAACGAGGTTGAAGGCCTGCGGGCGGCGGGCGCCGAGGATTTTGCCAAGGCCGCCCTGCGTTTGTCGGAGGGCCGGGAGGTTGTGATGACGATTGGCGCGCAGGGCTCCCTGTACGCGGCGGACGGCAAGGTGACGCACATCCCCGCGCGGAAGATTCACGGGTCTATCGACATCGTCGGCGCGGGCGACGCGTTTCTGTCCGGCTTTTCGCTGGCGGTCGCGGCGGGCGCGTCAAGGCTTGAGGCCGCGTTCTTCGCGGGGATATGCAGTGAAATCACCATCCAAAAAATCGGAACCACCGGCACGGCTTCCCAAGCCGAAATCCTTGACTGGTATCATAGCTTGGAGTTGGATCATCATGTGGAATAACGCCGATACATGGAATAAATCTTACCTGATGAGCCGCGTTGGGGATATATCGCAGATTGCGGGGATTCGCCGGTATACGCTGTCGGACGGAATGGCGTCCGGCGTGGAGGCGGCGGATATCCGCACGGGCGCCGGGCTGAATTTCACGGTGCTGCCCGGACGGGGGATGGACATCGCGTGGGCTGACTATACCGGCATACCGCTTGCGTTTATATCCCAGACAGGCGTGACCGCGCCGCCATATTATGAGGCGGAAGGCAAGGGGTGGCTCCGGGGCTTTTTCGGAGGCCTGCTGACGACCTGCGGGCTGCTCAACGCCGGGCCGTCCTGTGAGGAAAACCATCCGGTTCTCGGCTTGCGCAAGCATGGGCAGCACGGAAGAATCGCCCATATCCCGGCGGAAAACGTCAATACTTTCGCCGGCTGGACGGACGACGGGTATACCATGACCGTATCGGGGCGGATGCGGGAGGCTTGTATGTTCGGGGAAAACCTGACCTTGACGCGCACCGTCACCGCGAAGCTGGGGGAGAATCGGTTTGTGCTGACGGATACGGTTGAGAACCACGCGGCCGAGCCAAGCCCCCTCATGCTGCTGTATCACTTTAATTTCGGATACCCGCTGCTGGATGAAGGCAGCGAGCTCATCTGCGATTCCGCCGTCACACCGCGCGATGAAGCCGCGGCAAAGCATATCGCCGGCTGCCGTCAGATGGACAAGCCGATGAAAGGCCGGTTGGAAGAGGTCTTCTTCCACGACCTGCGCCCGCGTTCGGACGGCAAAGCGTACGCCGCGCTGGTCAACCGCCGTCTCGGGTTGGGCGCGTATCTGCAATTTGACAAGCGTGAGCTGGCGGTATGTGGCGAATCGCCTCAATGACGCGCTCTCTTTTTGTCATAGTGCTCCCCCTGTTTATCTGATGGGCTCGACGGTTCGCTCGCGGAAAAGCCTCTCCAATCAGATAGATAATATAGTATACCAAAATGGCTGCCGGTTTGTCTTTTCAAATCTTATGGTATTTGATACAATCTTATGGAATTGTCCGGTATGGATTGCCCTTTGATATCAGGGATGGTAAAATAGACGAGCCAAGGAGAATGAACACATGACAGGCAAAGGATAGATTACAGCAAAAAATTCTATATAGACAAGGAGCTGAGACGGATGGAGTGCATCTCAAAGAAAGACCGTCAAATACTAAGAGACTTGGCAGCGAAGCAAATGGAACTGGCGCACTCGCCGCAAACGGCGAAACTTCGGGATGAATGGACGCTGCACGGTACATTTGATTCCGCGTCGCGCCCGATGATTCTGATTGAAACCGGAACTTTTCAAAATGACGTCATTCTAAAGCTGATGCGGTGTGAGGGGAAGGAGGCGCGTGAGCTTGAGCGTGAATTGCTGATGGGGGTGGTCAACCATACCCTTTTCGGCGATGACACGGTCGTCAAGGATTATGTCCCCGTTATACCGCACAGATACTTTGTCCCTTTCGGTATTGAGGTTAAGCAGGAACGCGCCGGCGAGAGCTTGGGGCATCAATTTATTCATGTAATCAACGATTTGGAGCAGGATTTTCACAAGTTTGGAAAATCAAGATTCGGAATCAACTGGGAAGACACACTCCGTGAGCTTGACTGTAAGAACGAGGTTTACGGTGACATTCTGCCCGTGCGGAAGGCCGGGTTCAGCCTGTATTGCTGCTTAACACAAGATATTGTCCACATTATGAAGATGGAGGATATGTTCACCGCGATGTTTGATTATCCCGAGCTGTTCCATCAGATGATGTCGATGCTGGTCAACGACTACTTAGAGTTCTTCGACCTGTTGGAGACGGAAAACGCCCTTCTGCCCACCTATGACGAGTGCCATTTGAGTCAAGGCTCCTATTCATTCAACGGCGAACTGCCCAGACAGGGTACGGATATTAAAACCACCGACATATGGGGCTTCCTGGATTCGCAGGAAACATCCGGCATCTCACCCGCAATGTTCGCCGAACATATCGCGCCCCATTACAGGCGTATCGCGGAGCGGTACGGGCTGCTGTCTTACGGTTGCTGTGAAGCGGTTGACCCTGTTTGGGACTGTTTTCTCTCCGGCTTGGACAACTTGCGGAAGGTATCGGTGTCGCCTTGGGCGAATGAAGATTTTATGGGAGAGAAATTGCGGGGCAAAAACATTGTATATATGCGAAAACCGACGTCGAACTTATTGGGCCTCGGTTCAGCGCTGGACGAACAGGCGGTTATGGAGCATATCGGCAGAACGGTGGCAGCCGCGAAGGGCTGTTACTTGGAAATCATTCAGCGAGACGTCTACCAAATTCAAAACACGCCTGATAAGGTGCGGCGGTATGTCGAATTGGTAAGAGTTTGTTGCGAAAAGCACTTCTGAATTGCCATTTGAAGTTGCTGATTTTGGAAAACAGCATATAGTAGACCGTATGTATTTTGTGCGCCTTACAAACCTAAAACTATACGGCATATCAATTCATATCTCTCATTAAATTCTCGTCTTGTTCTCTCGCTTAAATCATTATAATCGTATTCAAAAGATTCTTTCATCTTTTTTCTCAATTCAGGTAAAGTTACGATACTTTCGCTTTCTTTGTTCCACACACGGTTCAAAATGACATTGAACAACATCGGAATATTATCAAAATGCGCTAATATATCTGCATCCGCCACGCAAATATCTTCAACGGAAGTTCCATTTTTGCTGCTGCGATGATTAAAAACACTTGTTTTTACCCTGTTAGTTTTGTCTTGTGGATAACCATATTTCACGAGCAGAGTTTCGGCTAATTCTGCGCCGGTTGCGTGATGATCTGCCCTTGTTCCGGTTTTGGTTATCAGCGCAATATCGTGCAGTAACGCCGCAAGCTCGACAATTTCAGTGTCTGCGCCGTATTTTTCAGCCAGTGAGATTGCTTCTTGTACGACGTATTTTATATGCTCTTCCCAAAAGTTATATCTATCCTCAGCTTCCAGCATATATCTTTCGCTAAAGAGCAATATTTCTTTTTTTATGGAATCTGTAATGCGCATACTATCAGCTCCTAATTTACAAAAGTTATTTAGTTTTCCCGTCCTCCTTGTGAATAGGTAGAATTGCCTATGGCAAGTCTACCTCATATATCGGTCTTTGTCAACACAAGCCGCTGCTGCGCAAAGGATCTATTTACAGACCCGCGTATCGTACGGATACCGGAGGCAGGAAAATAAGTCTATGTTCATGAAAATGCGCAAATGGTCATAATGATGATTATTTGCGCATTTCTCTTGAATCGTGTTTTTTCTTGCGGTATACTTGTATACGGGGGTGACGGCTGATGACGGAGCGAAGGGCGGCTTTACGGAACTATATACAGGCCAAAGGGGAAGTATCAACCGCGGAACTGCTGGAGCGCTTCGCGGAAAAATCCCCCGCCACGATTCGCAGGGATTTGTCCTACTTGGAGAAAACCGGCTGTATCACCCGCACCCACGGCATGGCCCGGGTGAATCGGCAGTCTGTGATGCAGCCCGAAGCCTTTTACAGCGAACGTGAGGGCGAGAACGCCCGTCTCAAGCAGGCAATCGCCGCCCGCGCGCTGTCGCTCATCGAGGAGCGGCGTTCACTCTTTCTGGACTCCGGGACTACGCTGATGGCGTTTGCCCGCGCATTGCCCGACGTCAACCTGTCCGTTCTGACGGCAGCACCCAACATAGCGTTGTACATAGCGGCTCAAAAGCCCACCTGCACCGCCCTGCTGACCGGCGGTACCCTCAACCCCAAAACCTTGTCCTGTTCCGGTTACGGAAGCGCGGAAGCGCTCAATATGCTCAATATTGACATCGCCTTTATGGGCGCGTCCGGCTTTTCCGTAGGCAGCGGTTTTACAGTGGGAGAATACTTTGAGTGTGAGCTGAAACGGACGGTTATGTCCAAGTCGGTAAAGTCGATTGTCTTAATGGACAGCTCCAAAATCGGAAAGAGTATGCCCTATACCTTCGCCAGACCCTCCGACATTAACATCGTCGTCACCGACGGCGGAATCGACCCGAAGACCCGGAGAGCCTTGACAGATAAAGGTGTTACACTATTGATTTGTGATGAGTAAGGAAGAGGTGAGCTGATGGCAAACACAATTCAAATGCCGCAAATCGGCATTTCTGAGGAAAGCGCCGTCCTGACGCAATGGCACATTGAAGAAGGCGCCGCCGTCAGTGCCGGAGATAAGCTCTTCTCCATCGAAACAGGCAAAGCGTCGTTTGATGTGGAAAGCGAATATACAGGCACGCTGCTGGCGCTGTACGCCGCCGAAGGCGACGAGGTAGCGGTGGGCGCTCCCGTCTGCGCCATAGGCGCAGACGGGGAGCAGTTGATAGTTGATAGTGGACAGTTGACAGTTAAGGACGAAAAACCCGTTAAGCCTGCTTCCCGATTGCCAGCCCCCCCTTCCGCGCCCCAAACTATCAACTATCAACTGTCAACTGTCAACTGCCCCGGCGTATCCCCCCGCGCGCGAAACCTCGCGGCAAAGCTGGGCGTTGACCCGGCGTGGGCTGTCCCGACCGGCCCGGAAGGGCGGGTCATTGAGCGGGATGTAAGGCGGATAAAAGATGACAGTGAAAAGAGTAAAGATAGGGACGGTGGGGCGCGGGGGACGGGTGGGGTCTATACAGAGCAGCCGCTGTCTAATATGCGTAAAATCATTGCTAAGGCGATGACGGCGTCGCTGCAAAACGCGGCGCAGCTTACGCATACGGCGTCGTTTGACGCGACGGCTGTTTTGGCTTACCGTGAGAGGTTCAAAGCAGACCCGCAGATGTCGGGCGTGACCTTGACGGACATCATCCTCTATGCGGTGACGCGGACATTGCCGCAGTTTCCCGCGCTGAACGCATGGCTATCGGATGATATACTGCGGGTGTTTTCATCCGTCAACCTTGCCGTGGCCGTGGATACGGAGCGCGGGCTGATGGTGCCGGTCATCTTCGGCGCTTCGGGGAAGACATTGCCGGAGCTTTCGGCCGAACTGAAAACCCTCGCGGAGCAGTGCAGAACGGGCAGTATCTCCCCCGACCTGCTGACCGGCGGGAGCTTCACGGTGAGCAACCTCGGCCAATTCGGGATTGAGAGCTTCACGCCCATCCTTAACGCGCCGCAGACGGGGATATTGGGCGTAAACTGTATACGGCAGCGCGTTAGGGTCGTGGACGGCTGTATCGGCGCATACCCCGCCATGACGCTCTCCCTCACCTACGACCACCGCGCTCTGGACGGCGCCCCGGCGTCAAAATTCCTGCAAACACTGTGCAGGGCATTGGAGGAATTTCATGTTTGACTTAATCATCATCGGCGGCGGCCCGGCCGGATACCACGCGGCGGAGCTGGCTGCGAACAGCGGGCTGAAAACCCTGCTGTTTGAAAAACGCGCCGTGGGCGGCGTCTGCCTCAACGAGGGCTGTATCCCGTCCAAGGCGCTGCTGCATACGGCAAAGCTGTATGACTACGCCAAAGGCGGCGCGGAGCCGTACGGCGTGACCTGCCAAAACCCTGTGCTGGACTATGCCGCCGCCGTAAAGCGTAAGGACAAGGTGGTCAAAAAGCTGGTGGCGGGGATTGAAATGTCGCTGAAAAAAGCGGGCGTGGAGATTGTGCGCGAAAACGCCGTTGTAGAGGCGACCGTCCCGGTCGCCCGCGGGACGCCGGGGACGGCGTCCCCTACGGGGTTTTCCGTCAACGGCCGTCAGGCCAAACACCTGCTCATTTGCACCGGCTCCGAACCTATCATCCCGCCATTTTGTGCGGGCGCGCAGATTATGACCAACCGCGAAATTCTCGCCCTGACCGAAGTTCCCGAAACGCTGGACATCATCGGTGGCGGCGTCATCGGTCTGGAAATGGCCAGCCTGTTCAACTCCGCGGGCAGTAAAGTCACGGTGTACGAAATGACGGACAAAATCGCCGGGCCGTTTGACCGCGAAATCTCCGGGCTGCTGCAAAAAACATACGAAAAGAAGGGTGTCACCTTCAAGCTGAACACAAGGGTTGAGACGGTCACGGGGCCAACCCTTGTCAGCGTGGGGCGGCGGGCGGCGACCGCAGGCAATGGTTTGGAGACGATAGGGGTGCATACTGAAAACGGCGTCATCGTCACGGACGAGCATATGAAAACCAACATCCCCAACGTATACGCCGCCGGAGACGTCAACGGCAAATCCATGCTGGCGCACACCGCCTACCGTGAGGCCGAGGTTGCGGTTAATAACATCGTAGGGGCGGGGTCATCCCGCCCGGGCGGTGCAGGGAACAACGCAGGCGGTACGGTGAGCAACGCGGGCGGCAAAACGCCGCCCCTACGAGACCGCATGGACTACAGCGCCATCCCGTCGGTCATCTACACCAACCCCGAGGCGGCGGCCATCGGCGAAACATTGGAATCGGCACAGGCCAAAGGCTTCGACGCGCGCGAAACTAGGCTGCCGATGATGTACAGCGGGCGTTTTATGGCGGAAAACGAGCGCGGCGAGGGCTTGTGCAAGCTGGTATGGCACGACAACCGCCTGATCGGCGCGCACCTGCTGGGCAGCCCGGTGAGCGAGGTTATCTCAACGCTGTCGGCCATCCTGTACAACGAAATGGACATAGAGCGAATCAAAAAAATCATCTTCCCGCACCCGACCGTCGCGGAAATCATCAAGGAGGCTGTATTTCATGGGACATGAACTCATTACTTTCCCAGAAAAAGAACATTCTTCGATTATGAAACGGTTGAATCAGGGGAAAATTTGCTATACAACAAGAGTTTTCAAAGAATTAGGCAGATATAGAGAAGGCGTGGCATATAGCACTCCTTGGAATCAAACTGTCATCGTACTTCAAATACAGCGATTCCATAGGATTGCAGACCATCCTTTTTGTGAGGAATTAACCCCTGCTCAACGTAAAGAAATCTATCAGTATTCTGAAAAGGTTGATGAGCCCTATGAACTAATCGCATTTAAGATTTTTGAATAAAGGAGATTTGCCCTATGCCTAAATGCCAATTCGTAGACCCGGCCGCTGTCCGAGCCAAGGGGACGCTGTCTTTTGCGGATATCCCGCTCAACCAATATGATACCCCCTTCGGCGAGGCTATCAAACGATATACCAAGGCGGATCTGCTGGGAATTTACCATGATATGCAGGTCATCCGCGAGTTTGAGGGGATGCTGTATTCCGTCCGCACGACCAAGCAGTACAACGGCGTGGAGTATGTCTATACCGGCCCTGCGCACCTGCATACCGGGCAAGAGGCCGCCGCCGTGGGGTTGGCGTATACACTGGACGCGGACGACATGATTTTCGGCTCCCACCGCTCCCACGGCGAGGTGCTGGCCAAGGGCTACGCGGCCATCAAGCAAACGGACGACGATACGCTGTATGGGATTATGAAGGACTTCATCGGCGGCGCGGCGCTGGCGGCGGTGGAAAAGCACAACAAGACGGGTGACGTCAAAGACCTCGCAAGCGATTTTCTGCTCTATGGGTTCATGGCGGAGCTGTTCGGGCGGACGGACGGGTTTACGCGGGGCTTGGGCAACTCCATGCACGTCTTCTTCACGCCGTTCGGGATTTACCCGAACAACGCCATCGTCGGCGGCAGCGCGGGCGTCGCGGCGGGGGCGGGGCTGTTTAAGCGCGTCAACGGCAAGCCCGGTATGGTGGTGTGCAACATCGGGGACGGCTCTCTGGGCTGCGGGCCGGTGTGGGAAGCACTGAACTTCGCCGCGCAGGGGCAGTTTTGCAAGCTGTGGGACGAGGCGCACCGCGGCGGCCTGCCCGTCATCTTCAATTTTCTCAACAACCAGTACGGCATGGGCGGTCAGACCAGCGGCGAGACGATGGCCTTTGACCTCCTCGCCCGCGTGGGCGCGGGTATCTCCCCGTCGCAGCTCCACGCCGAGCGTGTGGACGGCTACAACGTCTTCGCCGTGATTGACGCCTTTGAGCGCAAGCGCAAAATCATCGAAAACCGCGAAGGGCCGGTGCTGCTGGATACCGTGACGTACCGCTATGCCGGACACAGCGCCACCGACGCGTCCACCTACCGCGAGAAAGAGGAAATCGAGGCGTGGCAGGCGGTGGACTCGATACGGACATTCAAGGAAAGCTTCGCCATGCCCGCCGAGTGCGGCGCCATTGAGAACGGCATCCGCGAACGCATCACCAAAATCATGCGTCTCGCCATTGAAGCGCCAAGGATGGATTTGCACACAGACCCGGACGCGATTAGGCGGTATATGTTCAGCAACGTAGGGGCGGGGTTATCCCGCCCGGAAATCGGGGCGTCCCGCCCGGAGGAAAACGCCGGGAAACACGACGGGCGGGAAGACCCCGCCCCTACGTCCGGTGTTTTAATCCCCAAAGAGCAAAACCCCCGGCTGCAAAAAATCAAAACCAAGTCCCGCATCGCCCACGGGGTTTCCAAGCTCAAGCAGTATAACATCCGCGACGCGCTGTTTGAGGCGATTATCGACAAATTCTACGACGACCCGACCCTGATTGCGTTCGGGGAGGACAACCGCGACTGGGGCGGCGCGTTCGGCGTCTACGGCGGCCTGACCGAATCCATCCCGTATCACCGCTTTTTCAACACGCCCATCAGTGAGGGAACCATCGTCGCGGCGGCTGTCGGCTACGCGCTGTGCGGCGGACGGGCCATCCCGGAATTGATGTACTGCGACTTCCTCGGCAGAGCGGGCGACGAGGTGTTCAACCAGCTTGCCAAGTGGCAGGCGATGAGCGCCGGGGCGCTCCAAATGCCGGTGGTGCTGCGCGTATCAGTCGGCTCCAAATACGGGGCGCAGCACGCGCAGGACTGGACGAGCCTTGTGACGCATATCCCCGGCCTGAAGGTGGTCTATCCCGCCACGCCGTATGACGCGAAGGGCTTGATGACCGCCGCGCTGAACGGGAGCGACCCGGTAGTGTTCTTCGAGGCGCAGAAGCTGTACGACACGGGCGAGTTGTTCAACGAAGTGCCGGAGGGGTGCTACGAAATCCCCATCGGAGAGCCGGACGTCAAGCGTGTCGGAACGGATATCACCATCCTGACCGTCGGGGCGTCGCTGTACACGGCGATTGAGGCGGCGGAGCTGCTGAAAGAGCGGCACGGTATGAGCGCGGAGGTCATTGACGCGCGGAGCCTTGTGCCGTTCAACTATCAGCCGGTGGTTGAGTCGGTGCAAAAGACGGGGCGGATTGTCCTCGTCTCCGACGCCTGTGAGCGCGGGGCGCACATCGGCGACATGGCGAGAACCGTCACCGAGCTGTGCTTTGACTATTTGGACGCCCCGCCGGTGGCGGTCGCCGCGCCCAACGTGATTTGCCCCTGCCCGGAGCTGGAGGAATGGTACTACCCGCAAGCGGGCTGGCTCTTAGACGCCATCCACGAGAAAATCCTGCCCCTGCCGGGTCATACGGTGAGGATGAATTACACCAATGTTGAAAAAATCCGGCGGGAGAAGCTGGGGGTGTAATATGGAAAATTATGCAAAAGCTGATTTAGAGGAAGCGCTGAAATCAATTTCCTCGACCGTAAGCAAATGCGAGAAGGCGTTTGAAAAACTGAAAGCGGGTACGCCGCAGCACACGCTGACACAAAGACGAATAAAAGCATTTCATATCGCGGCTTATCTGATTACAAAAGAACTATCTGATATGAACGAATAAGTATTTTCAGCATTGCCGCTTTGCGGCGGTGGCGGAAGGAGCGGTGATGTTATGAATACCACGGCAGTCAGACTGTACGGAAAAGACGACCTGCGGCTTGAAACCTTTGAGCTGCCGCCTATACGCGACGATGAAATACTGGCGAAGGTCATCTGCGACAGTATTTGCATGTCCAGCTATAAGGCGGCGAAGCAGGGCGCGGCGCATAAGCGCGTGCCGGACGATATCGCGGACAGGCCCGTGATGATTGGCCATGAGTTTTGCGGGGAGATTGTCGCTGTAGGGGACGCCGTCCCCGGCGTACCGCATCCAGACGGCACGCGCCGCAAATTCAAGTCAGGCGACAAGTTTGCCATCCAGCCCTCCCTGACCGACCCCGCCGACGTCCACGCCGCGCCGGGGTACAGCTTTCCCTATATCGGCGGCGCGGCGACGTATATCGTCATACCAAGCGTCGTGATGGAACGCGATTGCCTTCTGCCGTATCAAGGCTTGGCGTTTTACCACGGCTCACTGGCCGAGCCGATGAGCTGCGTCGTGGGTGGGTTCCGCTGTATGTACCATTCCCAAGCGGGCAGCTACGTCCACGAAATGGGCATCAAGTCTGGCGGCAAGGCAATCATTTTCGCCGGCTGCGGCCCGATGGGTCTGGGCGCGATAGACTACGCCTTGCACAGCGACCGCCGCCCGTCCCTGCTGGTTGTGACCGACATCGACCAATCCCGCCTAGACCGCGCCGCCGCGCTCTTCCCCCCCGAATACGCCAAAACCCGCGGCGTAGAGCTAATCTACCTCAACGCCCCCACCCCAGAAACCCTCCTCAAACTGTCAACTATCCACTGTCAACTATCAACTGGTTATGACGATGTGTTCGTCTACGCCCCCGTCCCGGCGCTGATTGAGCAGGGCGGCGCGGTACTGGGCTTTGACGGCTGCCTCAACTTCTTCGCCGGGCCGACCGACTCCGCTTTTTCGGCCAAGCTCAATTTCTACGATGTGCATTACAACGCCCACCATCTCGCCGCCAACAGCGGCGGCAACACCGACGACTTGAAGGAATCGCTGGAGCTGATGGCGGCGGGGACAATCGACCCGTCCGCGATGATTACTCATGTCGGCGGCTTGGACGCGGTGATTGACGCGACGCTCAACCTGCCAAGCATCCCCGGCGGCAAGAAGCTGATTTACACACACCTGACCATGCCCCTGACCGAAATCGACGGAATTTGGACGCCGGAGCGTGAACGGGAACTGCTCGAAAGGGGGAGGCTGGCATGAGACTGAAAGACAAAATCCCCGTGGTGCTTGTAAAAATGGCTTGAGATAGGAGAGTCTTGATGATTTTTTACGATTTCAAATTATCGACCGGCGATTTGAATGTCGGCACAGTATACCTGCCGAAAGAAAACGCAAAGAACCTTCCGGTTATAATTTATTGTCATGGTTGGGGTGGCAGAAGACAACTTTGGACACCGACTCAAATGCTCTGTAATAGGGCAATGGAAAAAGGTATCGCACTCGTAACTTTTGATTTTTTTGGGTGCGGCGAAACAGGCGGTGATCATAGCAAAATGACCTATACTCGGTGGAAAGAAAATCTATCCGACATTGTGTCTTGGGTTGAATCACAACCTTTTTCTGACAAAGAAAAAATCGGATGCTATGCGTTCAGCTCAGGGTCAACTGCCGCACTGCGCTTAGCCGCGGAGGACGAACGACTTGCTTTTGTTATTTCAATCGGAACTTGCATTAGCTCTCATATATTTATGAGAACCGGAGGCCCTTCAAAATGGCTTGCCGACAATTTGGAAACATTAATGTCAGGAGGTGCGGTCAAAGATTTCGGTCTTGAATTTCTTGTGGATACAATAAGCGGAGCGCCGATACATTCGATGGATAAAATAGCTTGCCCGGTATTGTTCTTACAGGGTACGGCAGACAACACCTTCCGTTGCGCTGATGCAAAGATGGCATTTGATTTAATGTCATCTGTCAATCCGACTTTACCTACCTACATACCTTTGAAAGACGGAACGCACGAATTAGACAATATGGCTGATGAAGCGATGGCGATAGTTTACGGTTGGCTCACAACGATTTTAGGGTTGGCATAGCCAATTCTTTCGCTGAAACCCTCGGACTTCCCGAACTTCTCGGATTCTGTTTCGCATTGCGTTCCCTCCGTCATCGCTTTGGGCGCGGTTTTCTTGGGCTTTGGGGCTTCCATCTTGCCCGACAGGAACGCCCGCATTTTTGATACGGCTTCGGGCTTGGTTTTGCCTGTGACGGATTTACGGATACGCTTTCCAGTTTCCTCATCCAACAAGCACAGCCGATTATGCGGGAAATGAAGGTAATACCTATTTTTTGCCCGATACACCTTTACCGTCCCTCTCCAAAAAATCAACTGCAAAGGGTAATGCCCCGCGCTTGAAGATTGCACACGGCTCCATTATGGTTTGCCTATCGGGCAATTTTAGCGGGTTTTAGGCGGTCACAGACGGGGTTTTGGGAATTGAGGAAGAGGAACGAAAACAAAGAAAAAGTGCGGTATAATTGCTTGTTTCAGCAATTATACCGCACTTTCAAGTTGGTCCGAGCGACAGGAGTTGAACCTGCGGCCTCTTGAACCCCATTCAAGCGCGCTACCAAGCTGCGCCACGCCCGGACGTATCCGAAAAGTATTATAGCATAACGCTTTGAAGATTTCAAGCCCCTAAAACTCAAAATCGCCGAGCCGGTTTTTTGCCCGGGTTCGCGGCGGCAGGGATTTTGACCGCGGGATTGTTTTTTTGCGATTTGCCTTGACAAACCCTTTCTTTGCGGGTAAACTATATTTAGTTTACCGCTAAACTTGCCGCGTGTTTTGTGCAATATGACGATATGCGGCGGCTTATCCCCAAATCTGCCCTACTTAATAGGAGGAGGATATCACCATGAAAAAGCGCGTTAGACTCTTAGCCGTTCTCGCGGCGCTGACTATGCTTCTCACCGCCTGCGCGACCGAAACGACAGCGCCGTCCCCAGACAGCGGCGGCGACCCGTCGCCGTCCCCGGACACACCGCCCGAGCTCGGCGGCATATCCGTTGACGTCATCGACGCCGACCTCACCGCCACCATCACCTTGGGCAACTGGCCGCCCGACACGGCGCCCGCGGCGGAATTGGCTCTGTTTGAAGGCTACAAAGCCACGATGGCGATGCAATACCCCAACGTAACCATCGTCCCGGCATATTACTCCTACACCCTCAGCAACTACATCGGCATGGCCAGAGGCGGCACGGCGCCCACATTGTTCCAACCGCCGTTCACCGACCCTCAACTGCTCATCGGGCAAGACCTTGTGGCCGATGTGACCGACGCGCTGGGGCAATTCGGCATCCTTGATAAGTTTAGCCCCGCGTTCATAGATTTGCTGGGCGACGAAAACGGCCGCATTTACGGCCTGCCCCGCGACGGGTATGTGCTGGGGATGCACATCAACATCAATCTGTTTGAGGAAGCCGGGCTGATGGACGATAACGGGCTGCCCATGTATCCGAAAACGCTTCAGGAGCTGGCCGAGACAGGCCAGATTATCCGGGAGAGAACCGGCAAGGCCGGGCTTGTCTTCCCCGCCAGCGAGACATATGGCGGCTGGCTGTATACCAACATCGCGTGGAATTTCGGCGCCGTGGGCGAGAACGCCCTGCTCAAGCAGGACGCCGACGGGCGCTGGCTCGTGGACTTCACCTCCGAACCGGCCGTCGCCGCGATGGAATACCTGAAATCCCTCCGCTGGGAATATAACATCCTCAACGCCGACGCGACCACCACCGATTGGGCCAGCGCACACACCCTGCTCGGCACCGGGGAAGCCGCGATGAACTTCGCCGCCGACGATTCGGTAGACCAGCCCACCGCAGGCAAGGGCTTGCCGGTGGATAAATTCGCGCTGATTCCCATCCCGGCGGGGCCGGGCGGGGCCTATGCCCTCACGGGCGGCACCTGCTATATGTTCGCTCCCGACACCACAAACGAGCAGGCGATGGCGACGCTCGGCTTCCTCAAACTCATCGGGATGCTTCCCTTTGCCGACGACGACGCCATTGCCAGCATGAGGGCTGGGGCGGCCTCCAAGCGCGAACGCGGCGAGCCGGTCCTGCCGCCCATCCCGGCGTGGAACGACGATGTGTTCATCACGGCGCAGCGTGACATCGCGGAGGAATATTCCAATGTGGATTGGCGCTTGTATCAGGACTTCTTTAATTCCTTCACCGACGGCACGATTACGCTGAAGGGTGAGGAGCCGGTGCTGGCGCAGCAGCTCTACAGGGAATTGACGGCGGTCATCCAAAGGGTCATCACCCGAGAGGACGCCGACGTCCTGTCCGCGCTCCAAAGGGCGCAGAACAACTTCCAAGAAGATGTGGACGACATCATCAATAGGTGATAAGAAATGAACAGATTGCGCGGCTCTGTCAAATGGAAGCAGCAAGCGGTCTCATGGCTGATTATGCTGCCCGGTATCTCCCTGTTCGCGTTTTTCCTGTGGGGGCCTCTGCTGCAAGGCGCGCGAATGAGCCTTTACAGGACAAGGAACATTGAGCTTGTTGAATTTGTGGGCTTCGACAATTACATAAGCGTATTTAGGCGGCACGAGTTTCTGCAAGCGCTCGGGAACACCTTTACCTATACCTTCTGGTCGCTGCTGATTGGATTTTTGATTCCCATCTTTTTGGCGCTGCTGATTGGGGAGACGGTGCGGGGCAAAGGGTTTATCCGTACCGCCGCCTATGTGCCCAACGTCCTGCCGGGGCTTGCCGCCGTGCTTTTATGGTCGGCCTTTTTCTCCGCCGAGAGAGCCGGGGTCGTCAACATTCTGCTCGGCAGATTGGGGATGGAGCCGATGGCGTTTCTCAGCGAGGAACATCTGGTTATCCCGATTATCGTGGTCATCGCGACATGGAAGGGCGCGGGCGCGACGGCGCTGATTTACATGGCCGGTCTGGCCGGCATCAACCCGCAGCTATACGAATCGGCCACCATTGACGGCGCCGGTATCTGGAAGCGGATACGCCATATCACGCTGCCCGCCATCTTCAATCTGGGAAGCACCCTGCTCATCCTGCAAATCATCTCCATCTTCCAAATCATGTATGAGCCGCTCGTTCTGACCAAAGGCGGCCCCGACAACGCCTCGCTGTCGCTGATGCTGCTGATGTGGCGCTACGCATTCGGCGGGACGATGGACTACGGCAGGGCCTCCGCGGTGGCCATGATTATCGCCATCATCCTGCTCGGGTTCACCGCTCTGTATTCCGTCGTAAACCGGCGGAAAATTGACTGGGAATAGGGGGCGGGGCTATGAAAACACGTACGGGGATTATTCGTGATTTTGACAGCAAAACGCTTGGCGTAAAGATAGGGCTGATGGCCGTTTACGCCGTTTGCGGGCTGGTTGTGGTCGTCTCCCTGTTTCCCGTATTCTGGGTGCTTATGGCGGGATTCAAGGATTTGAGGGAATATGTATCGAGTACGGCCATTCTGCCGGAGACCTTTAATTTCTCACGGTATACCGGGACTTGGACGCAACTGAACGTGGTCAGAAACTACATCAACTCATTCTATGCCATTGCGGGCAGCGTCGTCTGCTCCCTGTTCTTCAACGGGCTTTTGGCCTACGGCCTCGCCATTCTGAAGCCCCGGGGGTACAAAACCGTCGGCAGGCTGGTTATGGCTTCGCTGCTGATACCGGCGACCATGAGTCTGGTGCCGCTGTTTATCAACATCCAGCGCCTGAACATGGGCGGGTTTTTCACCCCGCTTTGGCTGGCGGCGGGAGCAAGCGCTTTCACCGTTATCCTGTTCCGCCAGTTTTTTGAGTCCCTTCCCTTATCCATCATCGAAGCCGGGCGGATTGACGGCTGTTCGCAGCTCCAAACCTTTTTCAAGATTGTGATGCCGCTTTCCAAGCCCATCTGCGTGGTCGTGACCATCTTTACCATCAACGGTGTGTGGTCGGATTTTCTGCTGCCGTATCTGGTACTGGGACACGGCCGATGGCAGACGGTTATGGTGCGCCTGTTTATTTTCAGCACCCAGCAGACCATCAACTATGACGACTTGATGCGCGCGGTCGTTTTTTCGATGATTCCGCCCATCGTCCTGTTCTTTGTATTCCAAAAGAAACTCACGGAGAATATCGTCACGGTTGGCATCAAGGGGTAAGCGAAAGGCTTACAGGGGAGGCGTGTTTGTGGCAAAAGCGGCTGATAAGTATTTTCTCACCGACCCGTGGAAAATCATCGAGCACGGGTTTGACCCCGCGTACGCGCGGGTGAGCGAGTCTGTTTTCACCCTGTCCAACGAAACCCTAGGCGTCCGAGGGAGCTTTGACGAGGGCGGGGACACGGACAGCCTGCGCGGCGCGTATATAAACGGCGTGTATGAAATCGCGCGTTTGCCGAAATCCTATCGCGGGATTGTGGATAAAACCCATTTTATGATTCCCGCCGCCGACTGGACCATGACCGGCATATCGCTGGACGGTGAAGTGCTGAACCTCGGGAAAATCAAATTTTCCGAGTTTACGCGGGAATTGGATATGCGCGCGGGGACGCTCCTGCGGCGCTTTGTCTGGCATACGGAGTCCGGCAAGGACTTACGCCTGACGTTCCTCCGTTTCGTCGATATGGTTCACAGGGAACGGGCTTATCTGCGCGTCACCTTTGAACCGCTCAATTTTTCAGGCGACATCGAGCTGACGGCGGGCATTACGTTCGATGTGCGCCATGAGGGGCGCGGCGCCTGTTTTTGGGGCGGCGCCCGCCGCGAAACCGGAGAGCGCATCTGCGCCGTTCAATCCCGTACGCTGACGTCGGGGCAGGAGGTGTTCGCCGCCGCCCTGTTGGACGCGCCCGCTGATTGCGGGGGACACCAAAACGACCAATCCGTTTCTCTGTCGGCGACGCTCACGCTCACGCGGGGGGAACCCCTTCATGCCGACAAACGGTTGGTGATTGTCTTTGACGGAACGGAAGGAGATACGCTGTGGCAAACCGGACAGGCCGCCCTGCGCGAGGCGTCCGGCGTCTCCTTTGACGAGGCGCTGGCCGCTCAAAAAAGCTACTGGGCGGGATACTGGCGCACCTCGGATATGGTTATCGAGCCGTCCGGCGCGTCCTGTGTGGAGGCCGCGGCCGAGGAGCAGCAAGGCGTCCGGTTTTGCAGCTTCAAAATGGCGCAGACCTTCAACGGCGGAAGTGTTCGCCACAACATCGGCGCCAAGGGGTTGACCGGAGAAGCCTATAACGGCCATGCCTTTTGGGATACCGAGGCCTGCTGCCTGCCCTTTTACCTGTTTACCAACCCGGAAGCGGCCAAAAGCCTGCTGCTGTTTCGCTACAATACCCTCCCGCAGGCCTTGGCGCGGGCCAAAATGCTAGACTGCGAGGGCGCCTGCTATCCGGTGGCCACCCTCAACGGCGACGAGGCGTGCGACCTCTGGCAGCACGCCAGCCTGCAATTCCAGCCAAGCACCGCCGTGGCCTACGGGATATGGCATTACACGCTGGTCACCGGGGACAGGGATTTTCTATGGGCGTATGGGGCCGAAATGCTTCTGCAAATCGCGCGGCTCTTGGTAAGCCGCGCCGGGCAAAACCCGCATACCGGCGAATACGGGTACTACGGCGTGATGGGGCCGGACGAGTTTCATATGATGGTTCACAACAACGCGTATACCAACTATATGGGAAAACGCTCGCTTGAATTCGCGGCCGACACGGTGCGCGATATGAAGAACGAAAAGCCGGAGCTGTATCAGGCTCTCGCGGCAAAAACGGCGCTTTCGGAGAAGGAACCCGAGCGGTGGCGGGAGGTTGCCGAACATATGGCGCTGCCCATGACGGAGGAGGGCCTGATTGAGCAGCATGACGGGTATTTCAGCTTGCCCCGCATTGACATTCACGCCATCCCCGTTGCCGAATTTCCGCTTTACCATCACTGGTCGTACGACCGCATCTACCGCACCGATATGATTAAACAGCCCGACGTACTGATGTTTTTGTATCTATACAATTCGTCGTTCTCGGAGGAAGTCAAACGGGTCAACTATGAGTTCTACGAGCCGCGCACCATCCATGAATCCTCCCTGTCGCCGGCCATCCATTCCATATTGGCCGCCGAACTGGGAAAGATGGAGGAGGCGACGGACTTTTTCGGCTACGCCACACGCCTTGACCTTGACAATTACAACCGCAACACGCGCGAGGGCCTGCACACCACCAGCATCGCTATGGCTTGGGTCAACATCGTCTACGGCTTTGCCGGGCTGCGCAGCGACGGTACGCTGATGCGCTTCGCTCCCCGTCTGCCCGCCCGCTGGAGCCGTCTTTGCTTCTCTCTCACTTGGCGGGGCAGGGTTCTCGAGCTGGAAATGCGGACAGACAAGACGTTGTTTACACTGCGGCAGGGCGGCCCGCTGGAATTGCTGGTATACGGGAAGCCTTACACGCTCGGCGCGGAAGGCTTGGCCGTCCCCGCGGAATAAGGGGGAATCCGGGTGGATATCTGGAGCTATACGCAGAACGGTTACAACGCCGATGATACGGTGACAAACGGAAACCGTTTCCTGATTGGAAACGGTTATATGGGCTATCGGGGGACAATGGACGAATGGGGGCGCGGCGAGATGGCCGCGGTCAATCTGGCCGGGGTCTATGACCAAAACGGCGATCAGTGGCGGGAGCCGGTCAACGCGCCGAACGGCCTGTTCGCAAAGCTGTCCGTGAACGGTGAAGAGCTGTCTCTGGGGAAAGCGGAGCCGTCGGCACACAGCCAGACGGTGCATTTCCGCCGGGGGACGCACAGCCGCGACACAGAGTTTGCCGCCGCGCGGATTCAAAGCGAGCGGATTGTCTCGGCGGCGGAGCCGCACCTCCTCGCCTCCCGACTGACGCTGACCTTCAAAACAGACGGCAGGGCTGAGCTGACAACCGGCATTGTGACCGATATATGGGACATCAACGGCCCGCATCTGTTTGGCCATTCGTATCAAACAGGCGCGGTTTTGCTGGCTGAAGCCCGCACGGGCGAGCTGGATATCCCCGTGGCGGTCGCGCAGGCCGCGCAATGCGGCGCTGCCCATGACGAAAAGCAAGAGGTCACGGATACCGGCGTATACCGCCGAATCTGCTTCGACGCCAAAGCGGGGGAGACGGTTGCCGTCACCCTGTTTTCCGCCGTTTTCACCGGCATGGACGGCCCGGAACCGGGGAAGCGGGCGGCGGCGCTCTGCGAACAGGCGCTGTCGGACGGCTATGAATGTCTTGTCGCCGCCCATGAGGCCGCTTGGGAAAAGCTCTGGCAAAACTCCGCCGTGGAGCTGTCCGGCTGTGATGAAGCCGCCCGCGCTCTCAACGCCAGCCTTTATCATCTGCACAGCATCGCCCCCCGCCACGCTGGAAACCTGTCGATACCGGCGCGCGGCCTGTCGGGGCAGACCTATAAGGGCGCGATATTCTGGGATTCGGAGGTTTTTTTGTTCCCGGTTTTTGTTCACACCGAGCCGGAACTGGCCAAAGCCCTTCTGCGCTACCGGATTGAAACCCTGCCGGGAGCTCTCCGCAAGGCGGCCGAATATGGGTTCCGGGGGGCGTTTTACCCTTGGGAAAGCCAAGAGGGCGGCGCGGAGGGCTGCACCAATTATAACGTGACGGACGTTTTCACCCATCGTCCCGTACGGACGTATTTCAGGGACAGGCAGATTCATATCAGCGGCGATATCGCTTACGCCTTCTGGCGGTATTATGAGATTACCGGGGACTTGAGCCTGATGAGGGAGGGCGGCGCCGAGGTTATCCTGCAATGCGCCCGCTTTTACCTCTCCCGCGCCCATCGCCGCGTTGACGGGGACGATGTAGAGTTGCTGGACGTCATCGGCCCTGACGAATACCATGAACGGGTGAACAACAACGCGTTTACCAACCAAATGGCGGCCCATTGCATGTCCCGCGCGCTGGCGCTGACGGAGATTTTCGCCGAATCCGACCCGGCGTTTATAGACGCTCTCTTGCAAAAGCTTGACTATAAAGACGACCTCGCGCGCTTGAAAACCGTGTATCCGCTCCTCCGCCCTGTCTTTGCCGAAGGGGAGGTCATTGAGCAGTTCGACGGGTATTTCGCGCTGGAGGACTGCTCGCTGGAGACGGTGCGGGGCAGGCTGCTGGACGAGCGGGAGTATTGGGGAACCAACCACGGCGTGGCGGCGCACACGCAGATTATCAAGCAGGCCGACGTGGTGGCGATGACGGCGCTGTTCCCGGCGCTGTTTTCCGACGAAACGGTCGAACGCAACTGGCGTTACTATGAGCCGCGCACAGAGCATGGCTCCAGCCTGTCGGCCTGTATGCACGCCCTAACGGCCTGCTGCTTCGGCCGCCCCGACTTGGCGTGGGAGCATTTCATCAAATCCGCCTCCATCGACCTTGCGGGAGGCGGCAAGCACTGGGCGGGCGAAATTTACATCGGCGGCACCCATCCGGCGGCCAACGGTGGCGCGTGGATGATCGCCGTGCTGGGCTTTGCCGGGTTATCGGTGCGGGACGGGGAGATTACGGCAAGCCCGCGTCTGCCCCCGCAGATAACGTCGCTCCGCTTCCCCGTAACGGTCCGGGGCAAACGGTATCGGATTACCGTTACCCATGACGGCTGGAGCCGTGAAGAGGGATAAAGAAAACCCCCGCTTCGGCGGGGGTTTTGTGTTGCCCGGCTACTCAAAAATCACAATCTCGGCGGCTTGGGCGCCGTTGGAACGGCCCGACGACTTGGCGGAGAATATCAGCTTGACATACCGCGCGGGGACGGGGTCGAAGTCGGCGCGGGCGAGGTTGCCGGTGTCGGGGTCAAACTCGTATCTCGTGTCGGGGACGACAGAGGTGAAGGCCGCGCCGTCCGCGCTGACGAGGATTTCAAAGGTTTGGGTGCGGGCTTCCCATATGGGGACGGGGTTGAGGCGCACGCCCACCGTTTGGACGGTATAGACGGCCTCAAGGTCGATGGTAATCTCGGCGGGGATACCCTTGCTTTCCCAATAGGAGTTTAAGTCGCCGTCCACCGTGTTCGCGGGTTCAAAGACCTCCGTGTGTTCGCCGGACGTTACCGGCTTGCCCTCGGCAAGGTTGGGGCCGTCGGGCAGCTTAATCCAGTTTTCCTCCGGGTCGGGGAATCCGGGGGGCCGTACGGCCTCTGTCTGGGCGGGCGCCCTGACGACGGTCAGGCCGGGAACGGTCTCTTCCTCCGGGGCGTCGTTTCCAGACCCCATAAAGAACGCAGCCCCGGCGAGAAGGAGCGACACCGCGATGACGGCGCAGAAAACGACGGTTAATATCTTGTTTGTTGACATACCCTTACCTCATTCCACTGTGATATTGCGGACAAACTCGTTTACATTCGCCCGCAGGGCGCTCAAATCGGAAATGCGTTCACCCAGAATGGTCACGTTGCGCAGGGTGATGTTTTCAAGCATGTATTCCTCGCTGTGTCCGTGGAAGCGGGAGGCGGGGACGCCGCCGTCAAGCGTGTGATAGACGGTCAGCCCGTCAATCAGAATGTCTCTGATGGAGCCGTATTCGTCGCGGACGGCCGACCAGCCGGATTTCAGCATATGGAACTCAATCAGCTCGTTGTTGACGCCGTTGTCGCCCCGCATAAAGGCGTTCTCCACGGTGATGTTCCGGTAGGTGATGTTGTGGATGTGAGCGTCGTCGCTGTTGTGGATGCTGATGACCGGCTTGTGGTTGTTGTAAAGCACGGTGATGTCCTTAAAGAGGACGTCGGTGATTTCAGGGCTGATGGTCCGGCCCTTGTTGGTCTCATAGCCAATCTCCATCGACTGGGCCAAATCGGTCCAAATCTGAATGTTGTCAAAGGTGATGTTCCGGGTGGAGCCGGAATAGTTTTTCAGAACCAGACTGTCGTCCCATGTGCGGGCGAAGGAATCACGCACCGTATGGTTCCGGCAGGACTGGAAGGTGAAGCCGTCGCCGTTCTGGCGCGCCGAGATGATTTTGATGTTGGAGGCCTCAAGGTTTTCGCTGGAATACGAATTGAAGTTCCAGCAGTTGGCGTTGGCGATGATGAAGCCCTCGGCGATGATATTCTTGCAGTTCCGCAAATCAATGGGGACTCTGGCGTAGGAGCCGGTCTGGTTGTGTCCGGGGAAGTCGGAGCCGTCGATGATGCCGCGCCCGCGGATTGTCACGTTGACGGCGTTGTCGGCGATGACGACCGTATGCAGCACCGCGCCGCCGGAGATATACAGCGTCTGGTCGCTTTTGAGCAGGATGGCGTCCATCGTCCAGTGTCCCGGCCCGATGAAGAGGACGTTCGGGTCGTCCTTGTCGGGGATGTCCGTTTCAAGGGGGTTGGCGAAGATGTGCGCGGCCTTGTTGACATGATTGTTGAAAATCACGGTGTAGAATCCCGGCTCGGTGACGGTGAAGGTGACGCGGTTGTCCGCGACGGCGGGAACGATGCCGTGGGAAGAGGGGAGGACGGCGGCGCTCTCGATGTCTTTACCCAGACCGGGCGCCTCAACCTCAATCGTGACCTCTCCCTCAAAGTCAAAGTAGGCCATCGGCGTGTCGGAAGGAATGGTGTTCGCGTTCCAGATATGCTCATGGTTGACCATGACGTCGTAGACAAACAGCTCGTGTCCGTTCACCCGGACAGACGCGGTCGAGGAGGTCGTCATGGTCTGCGGCCCCTCATAGAGTATCAGCGTCGGGAAATCCTCCCCGTCTCCGGCCGCCGGGCCTCCGGCGTTCCCGGATTCGGACGAGGGCGCGAAGCGGGGGGCTAACCCGGGCGCGGCGAACATGAAAACGGCAAATGCCGCGCACAAAGCAGCCGCCAGACCCAAAATAATGACGGCGGCGGGCGGTGATTTTTTTTCGTCCATACGGTACCTCCTCAGGTTATATCGGAATATCGGCGCAGGTTAAGCGCTAAACTATTGATATTATACCGTAAACGGCGGGGGCGCGCAAGACTTATTTGGGGAAACCTCACAATATTTTTTCAAAGCGGGCTTGACAGGCGCCGGTATGATTGCTATAATGTCAATTAGGTTAAGCGCTAAACTACATATCATTAAGGAGGAAAAAAGCCATGAAAAGAAATCTCTGCCTGCTTCTCGCGCTGCTGATGCTGTTTGCGTTTGCCGCGGCGTGCGCGAGCCCGTCCGACGAGGACCCGACCCCCGGCGGCGCGCCGCCCACTCCTTCCCAAGCCGGTTCCGAAGACCCGCCCCCGCCTCCGACGGACAATGTCCCCGACACCTTCCTGTGGGACGACTTTGACCTCGACCCGCAAAGCCCGGCCGAGCTGTCCGCCAACGGCGTGAACCGCTGGTGGTGGAACGACGGCAACACCAGACAGGCCGTTGAGGACGGCGTCCTTCAAATCCAGTACCGGCCCAGAGCGTTCGACCCGGAAGACTTTGACGACATGGACGACTACTACGCCAGAGCCGCCGACTGGATGGGCAACTGGGGCGAAGCCATCAACATGTGGGATCTTGAAGGCATCTCTTGGTGCCAATATCTCACCATCCGCATGAGAGGCGCCGCGGGCGGCGAGGAAAGCGGACTGATTCTCCACTTCCAGCCCAATGACGGCCCGGTCTTTGCCAAGCGGTTTTCCGATTTGGTGACGGCCGACGGCGGCAGCCCGCAAATCACCACCGACATGCAGGACATCGTCATCGACCTCGCGGCCTCCGGCTTCCCCGGCATGACCAACCGTATGCACATCCGCTCGTTTGCCGCGTACACCATTTTCCTTGACGAGATTTCCTTCTCCGGGCCGGTCAGCCCGATCAACACGGACGACCCCAACTCTGAAATCACCCTCCCCGAAATACCCCTCTCTGATTTGCCGGTCAGAAGCTATACCAATTTCCTCTGGGAAAACTTTACCGACCGTGACCCGCTTAACAAGCCCGACCTCGCCGTCGCCGGCGTACCCATGTGGTGGGACAACTGGGCCAACCTGAGAGCTTCCGTCGAAGACGGCGTGGCGCAAATCGAGTTCCGTCCCGGCGCGTTCGACCCCGAGGACTACGACGACTTGGACGAGTATTACGCCAGAGCGATGGACTGGATGGGCAACTGGGGTCAGGCGGTCGATGTGTGGGCCATTGACGGCATTGCCTATGCCAGATATCTCACCATCCGCGTGAGCGGCGCCGAAGGCGGCGAGGAGAACAAGCTCCTCCTCCACTTCCAGCCGGAAGACGGCCCTGTCTTCATCAAGCGTTTCAGCGAGCTGGTGACGGCGGACGGCGGCAATGTCCAAATCACAACGGATATGCAGGACGTCGTCATTGACCTCGAAGCCTCCGGCTTCCCCGGCATGACCAACCGTATGCACATCCGCGCCTTTGCCGGATGCACCATTTTCCTCGATGAAATGTTCTTCTCCAATCCGGTCAAGCCAATCAGCGGAGACGTCTTGGCGGGCATTACCGTCCCGGATATCCCCCTTGGAGATGTTGCCGGGTATGTCGCGGAACTCGACTGATTCTCCGCGCTGTTGACAAAGACCGCAAATAGGGTTACAATCAGTGTAGGGCCGGTTAAGCCGGCCCTACATCAATGCGGGGGAGCGAATCCGTGATTACACTCAAAGACATCGCGCGGGAAGCCGGGGTGAGCATCACCACGGTTTCCAATGTGATACACAAGAAAAAAAACAGGGCTTCGCCGGAGCTGGTGGCAGCCATCCGGGAAATCATTGAGCGTGAAAACTATGTCCCCAGCATGACGGCGCGGACGCTGGCCAGCAACACCTCGCCCATCATCGGGATTATCAATCATGTGGTGTCTCCGCGCGCCGGCGGATTTTTGGCCGACCCGTTCCACAATATTTTTATGGGCAGCATTGAAAACCGCACCCGCGAGGAAGGGTATTTCCTCATGGTACGGACGGTGGAGGACCCGCACGGGCTGGAAGCGGTACACCGGAACTGGAGCTTGGCCGGCATGATTTTTCTGGGGCTGTTTCAAGATGAGTTTTTCGCGTCCGTGCGCAGGATGGGGATTCCCTATGTGCTGATTGACAGCTATATCGGCCTGCCCGAGGTGTGCAATGTGGGGCTGGAGGATCGGAACGGCGGATATATGGCGACGCGGCATCTGCTGGAGCGCGGCCACCGCGCAATCGCGTTTACCTCGCCCTTCATCCGCGAAAACGGCGTGGTGGAACAGCGCTTGCTGGGATACAAAGACGCTTTGAAGGAATTCGGCGTCCCGTTTGACCCGGCGCTTATCTTTGAGCAGGAGATTTCCATTGAGGAAGGGGCAAGGCTGGGCCATAGACTGGGGGCAAAAAAGGACATCACCGGCATATTCGCCTCGGCGGACATCTTGGCGGCCGGCATTATGGCGGGGCTGCGCGAAACGGGCGCCGACGTGCCGGGCGATAAATCCATCGTCGGGTTTGACGACAACTACCTCAGCCAGATTACCCATCCGCGCTTGACCACCATCCATCAGGACGCGGAGGCGAAAGGCGTCATCGCTACCGAGATGATGATTGCCCAACTGATGGGAAAGCCCATCCGGGAGCGGAATATCATCCTGCCCGTGAGTCTGGTGGAACGGGAAAGCGTGCGGGATATCGGGTAGGGCCGTCTCCGCTCAAAAAATTATCCAAAAAAATGCTTGACACGGGCAGCGCGTTTGTATACAATGTACATGGCCTATATTGAGGATGAAAGGAAGATTCAGATGAAAAAGAGAAGATTCGTCGCCTTTCTTGCCATTTTATCCCTGTTTTTTGTGTTCCCCGCAACCACTTCCGGCGCCCCCGGCCTAGAGGTTCCCACTGCGGCGCAGGATTTTTCGCTTCACATATGCGCCCCCGGCGACGGCTGTTATAAGCCGGTTCCGTTTGATATCAACAAGTATATCAGCCCCGAAGGGGACTTCCTCGTCCCGTTTTACTCGGACGCCGACGGAAAAATCATATACGCGGACGACTTTGATGTGAACCTTTTGAGAAGCTGCGACCATATCTCGCAGACAAATTGGTCGTTTACATCAACAGGACACTATAAGAATTGTGTGTATAACTGCGGATTTCAGTTTGTTTGGGAAGGACACGCGCTGCGGTATAACGCATATAACGCGGCCCAGCATCTGGTCTCCTGCACGATTTGCGACTATTCCGCGTATACTTCGCATACGCCCGGCAGCAACTGGCTAACCACGGTAGACGTGCATTACAAAGCGTGTATCCATTGCTCTCAGGTGGTCAATCAAGCCGCTCATTCTTGGACGCTTATCTCCCCGCCGCCGTTTGTTATATACAGATGCACCGTGTGCGGCCGCGAATCGTCGTTCTGAAAAACGGAAAAGTATACAGGATATCGGGTCATGCCTATTCTGTCAGAATAGGCATGACCCTCTTTATATTTTCCATAATCGTCAAAATCTCGCCGAAGGACTGGATGCTCCAATCGGCCTGTCCGCCGCGCGCGGCGTCGCCCATCGCGATGGTTTTCATGCCGGCGCGTCGCGCGGCCTCGATGCCGGCGTCCGCGTCCTCGACGACGACGCAGTCTTTTGCCGAAACGCCCAAGTATTCGGCGGCCTTGAGAAAAACCTCGGGGTCGGGCTTGGAGTTTGTGATGTTGTTGCCGTCGGAGACGGCGTCGAAAAACCCGGCCAGCCCTATCTTTTCCAAAATCAGCGGCGCGTTGCGGCTGGAGGAGCCGATAGCCATACGACAGCCGCGTTCCTTGAGCGCACGCAGGGTTTTCAGCACCTCGGGGGACAGGTCGTCCGGGGTCATGGCTTGCAGCAGGGTTTGATATGTTTTGTTTTTCTCGTCGGCAAGCGCCGCCTTTTCGGCGTCAGGGATGTCGGAAAACGCGCTGTTTTCCAGCACAATCTCAAGGCTTTCCAGCCGTGAAACGCCGCGCAGACGGTTGTTAATCCGCTCGTCGAAGCAGACGCCCAGCCGGTCGGCCAGCTTTTTCCACGCCCTGTAATGGTACTCGTCGGTGTGAACAATCACGCCGTCCAAATCAAAGATGACGGCGTTCATATTCCCGGACTCAATTTCCTTTTGCATAGCCTATAGCCTCCGGCTTTCCGGCGGCTTGCTTTGCCGCCCTCTTGTGTAAAACGTCGGCAGCGTTAAATCGTCTGCGTATAGTTATCCTTCAGGCTCATCTTGGTGTACGGCGGCACCGACTGGGTGATAAAGACGTTGCCGCCGACGACGCTGCCCTTGCCGATAACAGTATCGCCGCCGAGGATGGACGCGCCGGAATAGACGGTCACCTCATCCTCTATGGTGGGGTGGCGTTTTTTCCCCCGGAGCCTCTGCCCGCCTCTGGTGGACAGGCCGCCCAGCGTGACGCCTTGATAGAGCTTGACATACGCCCCTATTTGGGTCGTCTCGCCGATGACGACGCCGGTTCCGTGGTCGATGAAAAAGTGGCTGCCGATGTCCGCGCCGGGGTGGATGTCGATGCCGGTCACGCTGTGGGCGTGTTCGGTCATCATCCTCGGAATGAGCGGGACGGACAGCTTGTGTAGCTCGTGTGCCAGACGGTAGACGCTGACGGCGTAAACGCCGGGGTAGGCGAAGATGATTTCGTGCTTGCTGCGCGCCGCCGGGTCGCCGTCATACGCGGCTTGGACGTCGGTGAGCAGCACCTCCAGCAGCGCGGGCAGCTTGGCCAAGAACGCGCTGCATATCGCGCCGGCGTTGTCATACATCCCGGCGCAGTCCGCGCTTGCTTCGGCTTCGGAATTGAGCGCGCGGCAAATTTGGCGACGGAGCCTGCCCTCAACCTCCGTCAGGATATCCCGCATCCCGCTTTCGGCGTCCGGCGGGCCGTCTTTGTCGAAATACCCCGGAAACAGCAGCTTCCTGAGAAGATTGACGATTTCCGCAACCTCATCCTTGTCCGGCAGATATTCGGGACGCTTGGTTTCGCAGTCCAAACCGCTCGCGTGGCTCGACAACAGCTTCGATATCAGCGCGTCCATAGTCGTATCCCGCCTCTCCGCTTGATTTTTTGCCGGGCGGCAGTGCCGCCTCTTGCAGTATATGACGCCGATGGGGCTTGTGTGATCGTATCACACAGCGCGCCGCCCTGTCAAGGATTTCTCGTCAATCTTCCTGTTGACAAACGGGATTGGCTGCGATATAATGCATATCAAGCCTATAAGTATTCTACAGATTATGAAAGGAGGACGGCCTTATGTCAAAAATCGCGGACAATCTCACCGGCTTAATCGGGAAGACCCCGCTGCTGCGGCTGGACCGATATGCCGAAGCGCGCAAGCTGGGGGCGGCGCTCATTGCCAAGCTGGAATACCGAAACCCGGCGGGGAGCGTGAAAGACCGCATCGCGCTGGCGATGATAGACGCCGCCGAAAAGAGCGGCAAGCTGAAACCCGGCGCCGTCATCATTGAGCCGACCAGCGGAAACACGGGCATCGGCATTGCCGCCATCGCCGCCGCCAAGGGCTACCGCGTCATCCTGACCATGCCGGAGACCATGAGCGTGGAGCGCCGGAAGCTGCTGGCGGCGTACGGCGCGGAGCTTGTGCTGACCGACGGGGGCAAGGGGATGAAGGGCGCGATTGCCAAAGCGGAGGAGTTGGCGGAAAAAACGCCCGGTTCGTTTCTGCCGGGGCAGTTCGACAACCCCGCAAACCCCGCCGCGCACCGGGAAACGACCGGCCCGGAGATTTGGGAGGATACGGGAGGCCGCGTGGATATCTTTGTCTCCGGCGTGGGCACCGGCGGCACCATCACCGGAGCGGGCGGGTTTCTGAGACAGAAAAACCCGGACATTCAAATCATTGCCGTCGAGCCGGCCGATTCGCCCATGCTGTCCGAGGGACGGGCGGGGCCGCATAAGATTCAGGGCATCGGTGCGGGGTTTGTGCCGGAGGTGCTGGACACCGGGGTATACCACGAAATCATCGTCGTGCGCAGCGAAGACGCGTTTCAGACCGGCCGCGAGCTTGCCAGAACCGAGGGGCTGCTGGTGGGTATTTCGTCCGGCGCGGCGGTATGGGCGGCGGCGCAGGCTGCCCTCCGCCCGGAAAACGCGGGCAAAACCATCGTCGCCATCCTCCCTGACACGGGCGAACGCTACCTCTCCACGCCCATGTTTGAAACCCCGGCGCCGTAGGGGCGAACAGCGTTCGCCCGCGCGGAAACAACTCACAAAAATCGAAAGAAGGGTGCAATCCATGAAAAATTACAAATTTGAAACACTGCAAGTCCACGCGGGGCAGGAAGCCCCCGATTCCGCGACCGACGCGCGGGCGGTGCCGATTTACCAGACCACGTCCTATGTGTTCAAGGACTCGGCTCAGGCTGCGGGGCGTTTTGCCCTCAGCGAGGGCGGCAACATCTACACGCGCCTGATGAACCCCACCTCGGACGTCTTTGAGCAGCGCATCGCCGCGCTGGAAGGCGGCGCGGCGGCGCTGGCGACGGCTTCGGGCGCGGCCGCCACCGCGTACGCCATCCAAAACATCGCGCGCGCGGGCGACCACATCGTCTCCGACAACCAAATCTACGGCGGCACCTACAACCTCTTTGCCCACACCCTGCCGGAAAGCGGCATCGAAACCGCGTTTGTGGACGGCGGCGTCCCGGAAAACCTTGAAAAAGCCATCCGTCCCAACACCAAGGCCATCTTCATCGAGAGCTTGGGCAATCCCAATTCCAGCGTCGCGGATATTGAAACCGCCGCCGAAATCGCCCATAGGCACGGCATTCCGCTGATTGTCGATAACACCTTCGCCACCCCGTTTCTGCTGCGCCCCCTCGAACGCGGCGCGGACATTGTCGTCCACTCGGCGACCAAGTTTATCGGCGGCCACGGGACCTCGCTCGGCGGCGTAATCGTGGACGGCGGCAGATTCGACTGGACGCAGAACGGCAAGTTCCCCGGCTTGTCCGAGCCAAACCCAAGCTATCACGGCGCGGTGTTTTCCGATGTGGCCGGGAGCTTGGCCTACATCATCAAAGCCCGCACAACGCTGATGAGGGATACCGGCGCGACGCTCTCCCCCTTCCATGCCTTCCTGTTTTTACAGGGGCTGGAAACCCTCTCCCTGCGCGTGGAGCGCCATGTAGCCAACGCGCTGAAAACGGTGGAGTTTTTGTCGGCGCACCCGAAGGTGGAAAAGGTCAACCATCCCTCGCTGCCAGATCACCGGGATCACGGCTTATACAAAAAGTATTTCCCTAACGGCGCCGGCTCGATTTTCACCTTCGAGATGCAAGGCGGCGCGGAGGGCGCGAAAGCGTTTGTAGACAAGCTGAAGCTGTTCTCCCTGCTGGCGAATGTGGCCGACGTCAAATCGCTGGTCATCCATCCCGCCTCCACCACCCACTCGCAGATGACCGCGGACGAGCTGCTCGCGTCGGGCATCAAGCCCGGCACCATCCGCCTTTCCATCGGAACGGAGCATATCGATGATATTTTAGACGACCTCGCGCAGGCGCTCGGGGCCGCCGGATAATCTCAAACTCCGATAGACATTTCGCCCGTTTGATGATATACTGATACGCAGCCGGCAGCCTTGAAATAATTTTTTACGGCAGAAGGAAGGCTGGAATGACAGACAAAAACAGCGGCGCGGCGGGCAAGGCCATGAGGGGCGTGAGAATTTTCATCGTGGTGTCGGCCCTTGTGGGGCTTGCGATGGGCCTCAGCGACGCCATTCTCGCCAATTATTTCAAGGAAGCCTATGAGGTCACGCCGGGGCAGCGCGGGTTTATTGAGTTTCCGCGGGAGCTGCCCGGCATCCTGTCCCTGTTTGCCATCGCCGCTCTTTCGTCGCTCAAAAACGTCAAAACGGCGATTCTCACGCAGGGCTTGGCGCTGGCGGGGCTTGTGGTTCTCGGCGTGTGGCGGCCCTCGTTTGCCGTCATGTGCGTTTTTCTCTTTATCTATTCGCTGGGGCAGCATATGTATATGCCGCTGAACGACAGCATCGGGCTTTCGCTGGCCAAGGCCCGGGGCGGCGCGGGTACGGGACGGATGATGGGGCGCTTTCACAGCGCCCGCATGGCGGCAACGGTGCTGGCGGGGGTTCTGGTTTTCTTCGGGTTTCGCGGCGGCTGGTTTGACTTCAATACGCCGGTTATCGTCTTTTTAATCGCGGCGGCGGCGTTTTTGCTGGTGGGCGTCTTTCTCGGCGTTTTGCGCAAGGCCGACCCTGTGGTGGAGACGGACGCGCCGGTCAATGCGAAGTTTGTCTTCCGCAAGGAATACCTCCGCTATTACGTCATCTGCGCGCTGTTCGGCGGCCGGAAGCAGATTATGATTGTCTACAGCCCGTGGGTGCTGATAGAGCTGTTGGGCTTCAGGGCGGACACCATGTCGGTGCTGGCGGTCACGGGCGCTTTGATTGGGGTCTTCTTCCTGCCGATGATTGGTAAATGGATTGACCGTTTCGGCGTACGCAGGATTATGATGGTGGAATCGTTTGCCTTTATTCTGATTTACATAGCCTACGGCTTGCTGAGCCGGTGGCTGGGCGGGGAGGGCGCGGCGGCGGGCGGCCTTTTGCTGCTGCTGGTCTACCTGCTGAACATCTTGGACAGGATGACCGGGCAATTCAGCATGGATCGCGCCATTTATATGCGCCAAATCGCGCTGGCGCCGGAGGACGTGACCCCGTCGCTTTCGCTGGGCATGGGCATCGACCATGTGCTGGCGATTGCGGGCGCCACCGTTTGCGGCGTGATATGGCAGAGCTTCGGCCCGGAGTATGTGTTTGTCCTCGCCGGGGGGTTGGCCCTGCTCAATTTCTTTGTGGCAAAAGGCATTAAACTTAATGATACAAAGGGGGATTTACCATGACAAAGGAGCAAGCGCTGACACTCCTCTCGCAGAAGCGGGAAGCCATGCGCGCGCTGGATATGGCGCAGTCGCTGATGCACTGGGACGCCGCCACGCTGGGGGTGACGGAAAAATCACTGGCGGCACGGGGCGAGGCCACCGGCTGGCTGGGCGGCGAAACCTTCCGCCGTTTCATCGCGCCCGACACGCTGGAAGCCATCGAAACGCTGGAAAGCGTTTCGGACGGCTTGACCGAGCGGGAACAGGCGATGACGCGCAATCTTGGCCGCCAATACCGAAAAGCCAAAGCCGTGCCGCCGGAGGAGATGCAAAAATTCGAATCACTGAGGGCACAAGCCCAGCCGGTCTGGGAGGTTGCGCGGGAAGCAAACGATTTTGAGAAAGTACAGCCCTACTATGAAAAAATGTTTGACTTCATGCGCCGTCTGTGCGGTTGGTACGGTTACCAAAAGCATCCCTATGACGCCCTGCTGGACGACTACGAAAAGGGCGCGAATGTGGAAACGCTGGACGCCTTCTTCGCCCTTCTGCGCGAAAAAATCACCCCGCTGGTCAAAGACATCGGCAAAAGCGGCGTCAAGCCGCGTGAAATCAAGGGGCAATTTCCCGCCGCGAAGCAGCGCGAACTGACGCCGTGGCTGTCCGCCTTTATGGGCTACGACCTCTCCCGCGGGAAGGTCGGCGAGGTGGAGCATCCCTTCTGCATGACCATCAACCGCAACGACGTGCGCATCACCACCAAATACCACGAGAACGACTTAACGGCGTCGCTCTTCTCCGTCATCCATGAGGCGGGCCACGGGCTTTATGAGCAAAACATGGACGAGGCGCTGGAGAACTACAGTCTGGCGGACGCCGCCTCAATGGGGATGCACGAAAGCCAGTCGCGCCTGTTTGAAAACATGATTGGGCGGAGCCGCCCGTTTGCCGAAATCCTCCTGCCAAAGCTGCGCGAGCATTTTGACGGCTTTGAGGATTGGGACGGCGAAACGCTGTACCGCGCCGTCAACATCGCCCGCCCGTCACTCATCCGCACCGAGTCCGATGAGCTGACCTACTGCCTGCACATCATCGTGCGCTACGAGCTGGAAAAAGCCCTGCTGACCGGCACGGCGAAGGTGAGCGACCTGCCCGGACTGTGGGCGGACAAATATGAAGAGCTGCTGGGCATACGCCCGCCCGATGTGGCGCGGGGCGTTTTGCAGGATGTGCATTGGAGCGCCGGGCTTGTGGGCTACTTCCCATCCTACGCCGTCGGAAACGCCTATGCCGCCCAGATTATGCACACCATGAAAAAGACCGTTGACGTAGACGCTGCCGTCAGCCGCGCCGACCTCACCCCCGTGACCGGATGGCTGCGCGAACACATCCACCGCCACGGCGAAGTACACGAACCCGCCACCCTCATCCGCCGCGTGACCGGCGAATCCTTCAACCCTGAGTATTATGCGGAATATTTATACTCAAAGTTTACAGATTTGTATCAGTAACACCACGAAAAAAGAACCCGCCATCCCGCCTATCCTGTCAAGGTAGGTGAAGAAAAAAGTTTGCCTAAACGCAAAAAAACCTGAGAGAGCTTGGTTTGGTATGCTCCCCTTAAAGTAGACAGTGGAAATAAAAACACTGCTACAGAGAGGGGGGCATTTATATGCCAAATAAATCACGCTTACCATTGGAGGAGAAAATCAAGGCGGTTGAGGAGTGCCTGAAAAACGGAATGAGTGTATCTGGATGTGCCAGAAAGTATGGGGTAAGGTTCAACACTTTAACAACGTGGATTCGGTTATACAAAGTACGAGGAATAGAAGGGTTAATACCCGTAAGCAAGCAACGGAAATATTCCGTTGAGCTAAAGCATAGTGCGGTACAAGACTTTTTGTCAAACGCGGGGTCGGCAGTAGATATCTGCCAAAAGTACGATATCAGCTCCCGAACCAGCTTGGCAGAATGGGTAGCATGTTATAATGGTCGCGAAGATTTCAAAGAACCGAAAAGCGGAGGTGCAATCTACGTGGTCAAAGGGCGCAAAACAACCTTGAGGGAGCGATTTGAAATTGTTAGCCATTGCATTGCTGTTAACAAGGATTATGGCAAAACAATTGAACACTACGGCATTTCTTACCCGCAAATCTATGGTTGGGTAAGAAAGCATGAAAAAGACGGTCTTGATGGCCTTATCGACCGTCGTGGTAAACGTAAAGGCGAAGACTCCATGACGGAGATGGAAAAACTTCGAGCACAGCTGAAGCTCAAAGAAGCTGAAAACTTACGGTTGCAAATGGAGAATGAACTGCTAAAAAAATTGGAGGCGCTCGAAAGGGGGCTCGACGTAGACTAAGCTTAGTGCGCCTTGAAACTACATACTTAGCAGTGAAATCATTACATGAAGAAAAGCGCTACCCTATCACTGTTCTTTGTGGTATACTTAAACTCAACCGCTCATCTTACTACAAATGGTTGCAGCGTGATACGAGAGTGCAAGAAGCTAAAGACGCTGAGCTGATAAAACATATGTGCATACTCTATCAAGAATCCAACGGCATATTCGGATATCGGCGTATGCAGCTTAATTTAAGACGCCGCTTTCACCTTCATTGCAATAAAAAACGGATTTACAGAGTGATGCAGGCAATAGGGCTTAAATCAGTCATCCGCCGAAAAAAACCTAATTATTACAGGACAACACCTGAAATTACAGCGGAGAATATCTTAGACCGCAAATTTACCGCCGAGAAACTCAACGATAAATGGCTTGCGGACGTTACTGAGTTCAAGTACGGTGAAAGCGGAAAAATGTATCTGAGCGCGATTCTTGATCTTAAAGACAAAAGCATCGTTTCATACTCCATCGGTTCCAACAACAATAACGAGCTTGTCTTCGATACTTTTGATAATGCGATTAAAAAATATCCTGATGCCAAGCCTTTGTTCCACAGTGACCGCGGATACCAGTATACCAGCAAAATGTTCAAGGCAAAACTTGATAAACAAGGCATGACACAAAGTATGTCTCGCGTAGGCCGCTGTATCGACAATGGCCCAATGGAAGCATTTTGGGGGACTATTAAAGCGGAAATGTATTATTTACAGCGTTTTAAAGACTACAGAAACCTGAAGACAGCGATAGACGGTTACATAGCATTTTACAACGGCAGCCGCTATCAAGAAAAACTCGGCGGTTTGGCACCGTTGGAGTTTCGTGAAATGCTGTTGACGGCGTAGCACCTAGAAAGGATGGGTATAGCAATGATACTCACAAAAAAAGACCTGCGAAAATGGGAGGAGTCTTCCTTCACATTACTCACCGAAACACAACGGAACGCAATTCTTGAGCGTTTTGGAACTGAGCCGGAACCCTATGAATGGTCCGAACAGGATATTGGCGTTCAAATCCGAAATTATCTTAATTGCGGCGAGTTTGTGAAATCCATACGCCTCAGCGGAGTGCCATCAACAATACCGCTCGGTATGGCGTTTTAGGGGGACTGTTAATGCGTGAAAATAGCTGTTGTTCATCCGAAGAGCGCTGTGGAGAGCCGAGAATTCGAACCGTATCAACCTCACTAACCTTCAAAGACCATCTCGGCGCGTGGAAAGCCCGCTGGGGTATTGGGCGTATGGATTATACTGTAGAGCCTGGGTTGTGCGCTGTTGGTAAGCCGGACGGCGATTCCCCGGTCTTAGTTAGCGCAAACTATAAGTTGACGTTTGACACATTGCGGAAAAATCTCGTCGGCTTAGATTGCTGGCTCTTGATCCTCAATACAAAAGGGGTCAATGTCTGGTGTGCTGCCGGTAAAGGAACTTTTGGCACAGATGAATTGGTACATCGCGTGGAAACTGTGGGGCTTGCCAACATCGTAACGCATAAAAAGCTGATACTTCCGCAGCTTGGAGCAGTCGGCGTGAACGCCCATGAGGTGGCGCAGCGCACAGACTTTTCCGTTGCTTACGGCCCGGTACGTGCAAATGACATCAAAGCGTACATCGAAGCCGGATACAAGGCTACAAAGGCAATGCGGACGGTAGAGTTTAATATGCGCGATAGACTCGTGCTGACGCCGATGGAGTTAGTTCCGGCTGTTCAAAAAGCATTGCCTATTCTCGGTGCTCTGTTCCTCACAAATCAATTCGCCCCGAGACCGTTCGATAAGCGCGATGTTACCGCTTACGCCGGTGCCGTTCTCTCCGGTGCTGTTGTTACGCCGGCATTGCTTCCGTATATCCCCGGCAAGGCTTTTGCTTGGAAAGGATGGCTTGTGGGGTTGGGCTGGACAGCGAAATACCTAATTTTGACAAAGCGGTTCAAGAAAGGCGATCGGTTAAAATCAACGGGTGAACTTCTCTTGTTGCCTGCCATATCTTCCTTCCTCGCTATGAACTTTACGGGCAGTTCTACCTATACTTCACCGTCCGGCGTGAAAAAGGAAATGAAGAAAGCCGTACCGCTGATTGTTGGTTCGGCGGTTGTCGGCGGAGCGTTGATGCTCGGCGTTCATCTGTTCGGCAGGAGGAAAAAGTGATGAGGCACAGATATTTGAAAGATGTGGCGACGCTTGTCCTCGACGCTGATAAATGCGTTGGCTGCGAAAGGTGTGTTGAGGTCTGTCCTCATGGCGTGTTCGACATGGCCGACCATAAAGCGCGGCTTGCTGAAAAGGATTTCTGTATGGAGTGTGGGGCCTGTGCAAAAAACTGTCCTGTGAGCGCGATCTCCGTTGACGTAGGAGTGGGCTGCGCTTATGCCTTTATCATGGGCTGGCTCACCGGGAGCGAGCCAAGCTGTGATTGTTCCGGCGGAAAGGATTGTTGCTAAATGAATTGCTCAAGCGTTAAAGAGTGTGTCTGTCCTAAAACGTCTTGTCCGAACTTATCCGCTTACATCAGATAAATATATTGAAGAAAAAACAGGATTCCGGTCTCTTTGACTGGCATCCTGTTTTTGATAGTGCATGAGAGATATTTTGTTTTTTTCGGCTGTCCACTTGACAGGGGGCACTCCATTCGTACCGTTGCCCGGATTTTTTGCGGTTGTACGCTTTAGGGTTCGGCGGCTTCCTCGTCACCGGATTGACGCCGCCCCAGCTTCCCCGGCGGCCCGCAAAGTACGCCTTTTGCTCCCGCTTGGAGCGCTTCTCAAGCGGAATGTACTGCTGTTTCACTCGAAACGCCTCCTTCTGATTAGACAGGGTCAATCCTGCCCTGTCTAATAGTATACACCGGCTTGCCCGCTTTTGCAATACCCGCCGTCCCTACAGGGCATTGTGCAGTTTTCACAAAATTGAAAATACGAACATAACAAAAAAACGCGGTTTCGGGGAGATTTGTTCGGGATTTGGGGCGAGGATAGACGAACGGGCGTTTTGTTTTGGATTTGCGTGTGTCAAATGGCGGGAAAAAATACATAGT
>Ga0099364_10000671_pt1 | contig 58599 bp, 47 predicted proteins | sample TergutTh196P3_FD_73070 | JGI IMG/M metagenome (GOLD analysis project Ga0099364, IMG submission 73070) | Microcerotermes parvus P3 segment gut microbial communities from Pointe-Noire, Republic of the Congo - Th196 P3 | ecosystem: Host-associated > Arthropoda: Insects > Digestive system > Gut ... | reverse complement strand
GACATGGTTGAATTTATCCAACGCTTCAAGAACCGCTTTAACAAGCGCGAGGCTGCCTATAAAGCGGAACTCAGGGATTTGAGCAAGCTTGTCGAATACGGCCCTGCCCACGAAAACGGCGCCCTCCTGAGCCTTGCGATGAGGGACGAAATGTTTGAAATGGCTGAGACACATCGGATCGACGCGTTTGCCCTGCAAAGTTTTTCGTCGATTCAAGACGCAACGGGCGAAGGAAGCGGGCTGGGTATAGCTTTGGCGGAGGAGAAGATACCAATTTCCGCGGAGACTGACATACACGGGGCGATAAGTTCCATTTTAGCGGAAGCGGCAGCCGGTGACGACTCCCCCTCATTCTTCCCCGAATTTACGATAAGACACCCGGAAAACGACAACGCCGTACTCTTATGGCACGCTTCCGCGCCGCTCTCGTTTATGCATCTGAAAACGGGGCGGGCAAAGATCCTCGCGCCGTGGATACTTAAAAATCTGCCGGCCACGTCGCTTCAGTTCAGAGTAAAAGACGGAGACTTGACCGTATGCCGGTTTGACGGAAGCGGAGGCGATTATGTACTGGGCGTCGGAGAGGGACGCACGGTAGACGGACCCGACACCAGGGAGGTTTATTGCTGGATGGAAACGGATAATTGGCCCGCGTGGGAGAAAAAACTGATAAAAGGACCTTACGTCCACCATTGCTCCGTCGTATATGGTAAACACGCCGCCATACTGGAAAACAGCGCAAAATATATTCCATTTATGAGGATAGAGCGCTTCGGTGAATAGAAGTTCGCGACCTCGGAAACGATAAAAATATGAAAAATATAAAAAGGGTGAGTGGAAATGAATAAAAAACTCGCGGACATATTCTATATGCTGATGAGAATCAGAGAAGTCGGCGTTATGGTTCCTATCATAATCGCGTTCATTATTTTTTCCACTAACAGCAGGGTTTTTCTGACGTCCGATAACATTGTAAATATATTGCGCAACATGTCTTTTATTTTCATAACAGCAATCGGCATGACATATCTGATAACTGCGGGAGCTTTCGATCTGTCCGTGGGGTCCGTTTACGCATTTGCCGGAGTTTTATGTGGAAGGCTTATGGCAAGCGGAATGCCGATAACCGTTTCGATTATTCTTGCCACTGTCATTACCGGTTTGTTTTTCGGCTCGATAAACGGATTCTTTGTCGTAAAATTCGGCTTGCCGCCAATGCTTGTTACGCTCGCGTCAATGAACATCGCGCGCGGCATCGTAACGGGAGTACAAAAGGGAAATCCTGTCTACCCGCTTCCCGATGTATTCACATCAATAGGGCAGGGAAGCTTTTTCAAAGGAACCTCTATCGAGTTGCCTTACGTGGTGGCTATTGCGTTGCTTTTGGGCATTATCGCGATATTAGCGCTGAAGTACACAGTATACGGCAGGATGATCTGTGCCGTGGGCGGTAACAATGAAACCGCCCGCCTCGCGGGGATACCCACAAAAATGATTTTTTTCAGCGTATTCATTATGGTGAGCATGCTTGCTTCTTTTTCCGGCATCATGATAGCTTCAAGGCTGGGTTCGGCACAACCGAACGTCGGAACAGGCTATGAATTACAGGTTATAGCCTCTGTCGTCATAGGGGGCACGAGCCTTGCCGGCGGAGTTGGCACAGTGCTCGGCACATTTCTGGGTTCTTTGTTCATGACCACAATATCGAACGGAATGACACTGATTAGAATCTCGCCATTCTGGCAGCAACTTGTATTGGGTATTGTTCTGCTCATTGCCTGTTCGCTCGATTTCGTGCGAAACCACCTTAAAAGATAGAGGTTTGGCCTGATGTCCGATTACATTTTGGAAATGCTCAATATTACAAAGAGTTTTGGAGGTGTTGCCGCTCTCAAAAATGTGAGTATAAACTTGCTGCCGAATGAAATTCTGGCTGTCGTGGGTGAGAATGGCGCCGGTAAATCCACCCTCATGAAAATACTGAGCGGGAGCTACCCCTGTAATTCCTATGAAGGGACGATAAGCGTAAACGGCGTGTCTAAAAAGTTTTTTTCTCCCAGCGACGCGGAAAAGTCCGGTATAGAGATGATTTATCAGGAATTAAGCATGCATTTAGACATGACCGTGGCGGAGAATATATTCTTAGGACAACTGCCTTCGGATTTGGGTATTGTGAGTTGGAAAAAAATAAATGAAAAAGCAAAAGTATATACCGATATGGTAGGGCTGGATATATCGGTCAAGGATACGCTAAGGAGCCTGTCCGCCAGTCAGCAGCAAATGGTGGCCATAGCTCGCGCCCTTTCAAGGGACCCCAAAATACTTGTGCTGGACGAGCCGACCAGCGCACTGACCGATCGCGAGGTATCAATACTGTTCGACAAACTTTTCGAACTCAAGAGCAAAGGTATTTCCAGCATATTTATTACTCATAAAATGAAAGAAGTAATGCTGCTCGCAGACAGGATTACCGTACTGCGCGACGGCGAGTTTGTAAGCACTCGGTCGAAAGAGGATACGTCGATACAAAAAACCGTCGAGGAAATGGTAAATCGAAAAATAACAAATATGTTTCCCAAAAGAGAGATTCCAATAGGCGAGGAAGTTTTCAGAGTTGAGCATCTTACCGTTCCTCACCCGAATACCTCCAATAAGAATATCGTTGAGGATCTGAGCTTCAGCGTGAAGTCGGGCGAAATTCTGGGTATCGTGGGACTTGTCGGATCAGGGCGCTCGGAAACATTGAACGCAATATTTGGCGCTTCAGAGAGAAGGAGCGGCACGACCTTTCTGGGTTGCAGGGAAATAAATATAACCGGGCCGAGAAAGGCCATAAAACATGGCTTGGCGCTTCTTACAGAGGATAGGAAAAAAAACGGTTTCATCGCCGCCATGAATATCGCGGAAAACACAACGCTCGCATGCCTGGACCAAATTTCAAACTATATGCTGCTTAGCGGGATGCGGGAAAAAAACAAATCGCACGAATATATCAAAAAGCTGAATATCAAGCTGCAGAGTGAGAAGGACAACATTATGTCGCTTTCAGGCGGGAATCAGCAAAAGGTTGTATTGTCGAAATGGCTGACGACGAATCCAAAGGTGCTGTTTCTTGATGAACCGACGAGGGGAATAGACGTGGGCGCGAAAGCGCAGATATATGAGCTGATGTGCAATTTGGTGGAAGAAGGGATTGCGATCGTGGTGGTATCGTCGGAACTTCCGGAAATAGTGGGTATGTGCGACAGATTCATCGTGCTTGCCGGCTCGAAAATCCGAGCCGAGTTTTCAAGAGGGGAGGCGGATGAGGAAAAGCTTCTATCGTATGCGGTAATCTCGTAAATCCAAAAAAGAATAAGGGGGAAGAAAATTGAAAAAACTGTTGGCAGTAGCGATTTCAGTCATCATGTTGTCGGTAATATTCGCAGGTTGTGGTTGGTCGGCACAAGAGAGACCGTGGAATATCATCTTTGTGAGCGCTCTTGTCGGACATCCCGTGTACACCCAGCAAGACGACGGCGTACACGCTGTGGTAAGGGATCTTGGCTCGGACGTTGTCGACGTGCATATTATAGGCTCCTCCGATACTAATGGACTTGCGGAAAGAACGATCGAGTTCATCGATCAGGCTATCATAATGAAGCCTGACGCAATCGTTTGCGAGCCTTGGGACGCGACTATGTACCCGGCGCTCCAGCGCGCCAAAGACGCTGGAATTCCTGTCGCCACCGTTTCCAATCCCCCGCCCGATGGATTGTGCTTCGCCTTTATCGGCACTGACAACACGCAATACGGAATCAGCGCCGCCGAGGTTGTCGCGGAAAGGATGAACGGCAAAGCAAATGTCATGATCATGATGTCCAAGCTTGATATATCCAATCAAGTGGAAGCTAAAAACGCATTTGAGCAGAGGATTGCGGAAAAGTATCCCGACATAAAAGTAATACTGGTCGATTTTGACGATGCTAACTTGCAAATTGCCACTGAAAAATTCGATGCGGCATTCAGGGCTTATCCGGAAATTGACTTCGTTTTTATGCTTGAAGGAACCGGCGCGCAGGCCGCCGCCGCCGTGGCTCGGGAACAGAACAGGGACATAGTGGTTCTTGGAGTGGATGCCACCGATGAAACACTGGACGGCATTCAAAAAGGCGAAATCTGGGGAACGATGGCACAAAACTTCTATAAGAGGGGTTACGAGTCCATTCGTTACTGTATTGAGTATCTAAACGGAAATACGGATGCGTTTGATCCCGTAAACGACTCGGGTCTTGTGCTTGTCACGCAGGAAAACGTCGCGACAGTCGTCGACGATCTTGTTGCAGCCACAAAGAAAGTAGGCACACCACTTAAGTAAGGACAGTAAATATCGAGAAGGCTGTGACTGATATTTGCCAAAAGTAAAAGACATAAATGTGACGCTTTAACTTTTGGTAATTCTTTCACAGCCATTTTTCATGATCAAGAGGTGTTCGACATGCTGAAAGCCGGCGTCGGGTGTACGGATATATCACCGCCCCAAGGCATGGAACTCGGCGGGTATCCTCATTACCCGAGACACAACGAGGGAGTCCATGATCCTCTTTACGCGTCCTGCATGATTTTGGATAGCGGCGCGCAAAAGGCGGTAATCGTTACGCTGGATTTGCTTTTCTTTTCCAAAAAACACGTGAAGGAAGTCAGACAATCTATTGAGCGGTCAACTGGTATTCCGTTTCATAATATTATGATTTGCTGTTCCCATACTCACTCCGGGCCTTGGGCTTCCGGCAGATTGGATATGGACTCGCTGATTTCTGGAGTTCCTCAGGACGAAAGATATATTAAATTTTTAATAGACGTACTAGTTAAGACCGTGCGCGACGCCTATGAAAATATGTTCGAAGCCGGGATTGGCTTCGGCCTTGCTTCGTGCGGAAGGGAAAACGGCGTTGGGGGCAACCGTCGGGACCCTGACGGAATAGTGGACGACAGCGTGGGAGTTATTTCCATAAAAGATAAGGACGGCGAGGTGAGGGGAATTCTAGCGAGTTACGCTGTCCATCCCACCTGCCTTGACGCTGAAAACCTGTTGGTTTCCGCCGACTATCCCGGCTATATTCGCGAGTATCTGAGTAATGTATTTCCGGCAGGCGTATTTCTGTTTGCTCAAGGCGCGGCCGGAAATCAAAGTACTCGGTATTTCAGGAACGGACAGACGTTCGAAGAGGCGGAACGGATTGGCGGCGAATTGGGACGCGCGGTGGAACAAAGCATTTCGGATACTGAATATTCAGACGATATAGAGGTATCATCCGCTTTTTCAGAAATTGATATCGACTTGCGCGCGATGCCCGGTGAAGCAGAAGCGGAGCGGAAAGTCAAAGAGCTCAAGGAAATATATGATTCGCTGCCGGCAAAACCTTATATACCAAAACAAAACGCCAATTTGAAACTGCTTGGGGCGGAAGATATGCTGGGTTATATAAAAATGATGAAGTCGGGGCTTAAATTAGAACTTCTCGAAGATGAAACTCCAGCCGAGGTTTTTGCATTGCGCCTCGGTGACGCCTGTATTGCCGCTCTTCCCGGCGAGATTTTCGTCGAATACGGACTTGTAATAAAGAAAAAATCACCGTTTGGGTCCACTTGCGTTTTCACATGCGCGAACGGTTGTCTGCCCGGTTATGTATATACGCCTCAGGCTTTACTGGAGGGCGGATACGAAACGGATACGTCGCTGTTGGACGCCTCTTTTGGCGAAAAGCTCGTAAACGCCGCTCTTGATTTGCTGAACGAACTTGGAGGAGTCAACAAATGAGCCGATTTTTGATAGGAATAGACCTGGGTACGACAGGCTGCCGGAGCGTGGTTTCCGACGAGCTGCTAAATATACTCGGCGAAAGCTATCATGAATATGAATTAATTCATCTTTCCGAAAATGAGATAGAGCAGGATCCGGAGCAGTGGTGGAGCCTTGTGAAATTATGCGTCAGGGAAGCCGTTAAAAAATCCGGAGTTGACGCGGGCAGGATTGCCGCTTTGTCCATTTCATCGCAGGGAATTTCGTTTCTGCCCGTGGACTGTAACGGTTCGCCTCTCAGAAACGCTTTCTGCTGGCTTGATACCCGCGCGCAGTCGCAGACTAAATCCATCCTCTCGCATTTTCCCGAAAGCAAACTTTTTACGGAAACCGGTAAGAGAGTGAGCGCGGGATACGTTTTGCCCAAAATTTTATGGTTAATGGAGAACGAACCGGGTACTTACGAAAAAACCCATCGCTTTCTGATGGCCGGCGACTATATAAACATGAAACTGACCGGCCGGTATTGTACCGACAGAACAATGGCGTCAGGCACGTTGCTCTATAACATCAATACGAACGACTGGTCGGACGAACTGCTGTCCGCGTTCGATATCGACGGACGCAAGCTGCCGGAACTCGTATTGAGCGGGGAAATCATCGGAAGTATCAGGCCGGAGATTGCCGCCGAGCTTGAAATACCCTGCAGCGCCGCGGTAGTAATGGGAGGCCAGGATCAAAAATGCTCCGCATTTGGAGCGGGCATTGACCGGCATACAATAACCGCCTCTTTGGGCACGGCCTGCGGCATGCTCAAAAAAATGGACTACCCTTTTGCCGATAAAAACATGGCTATACCTTGCTTCTCATATCTCTTCGACCGAAGCTGGGTATTGGAAGCCGTCGTATCAACGGTTGGCGCTTCATTAAAATGGCTGAAAGGCATCAGTTTTCAGGAAACAGCTTATGCTCAGATAAATGAGGAAGTTGAAAAACTTGGCGATACAAACGTCATGTTTTTCCCCCATATGGCGGGAGCGGCCAGTCCGCATTGGCGCGCGGAGGCAAGAGGATGTTTTCTTGGACTGTCCCTTTCAACCAAGCCGGCAGATCTTGCGCTTGCCTTATTTGAGGGAATTGCGTTCCAAATGAGGCGGAACCTTGAGGCAATGCCTCAGATGGAAGAAACGGAGGCGCTGCGGATTTTCGGCGGCGGCGCTAAAAGCGGCGTCTGGTGCGGAATCATCGCCGACGTTACGCATTTGCCTGTAAATGTACTGGAAACTACGGAAACAGCCGCTTTAGGCGCGCTTATGCTCGCCGGAAAAGGCCTGGGTATATGCGAGGACAACCTGGTTAATTCCAAAATCAGGAAAACGTATGCTCCAAGTTTCGAAAAGCAGTCCTATTATGACGCCGTATATGGCAAATACTGCCGCACCGAGGATAAACTGCTTGAAGCTTATGCATATTAATCGAAAAATTGGTTATCAGTTATGACTGAAAATAACGGAGGAATCACCATGAATGAACGTGAGCGGCTGCTCGCCGTTCTAAACGGACGAAAACCTGACCGAACGCCCTGGTACGCCGATCTTTCATATTTGCTTTTCAGTTTGGAGCAGCGCGGCGCTTTGCCGGAACAATATAAGGGTGAGGAGGGTTACATAACTTTTCATCGTGATCAGGGCGCCGGCGCATGTTTTTATTATGACGCGCAGCTTTGGGACACTTCATATACCGGCGGCGTGGCGTATAGCGAAACAAGGGACGGCGATATCAAAACCTGCGTTTTCACTACGCCCCGCGGCTCGTTAGTAAGCAGGCAGAAATACCTCGAATCCTCATTCAGCTGGGCCTACGTTGAACATTTCGTCAAGAACTTTGACGATCTCAAGCTTATGTTATATATCCATGAACATACGGTATATACCGCGAATTTTGCGCCGTACAACCAAATTGACGCGCTATGGAACGGCGACGGTATCCTCACCGCGACGCCTCCAATCTGCGCGGCGCCCCTGCAAAAACTTCTGACGCGCTGGGCGGGCGTAGAAACCAGCATAATGCTTTTCATGGAGGATGACGATACTTTTGAGAAAATCTGCCGTGACATGCAAGACTCCGAGGATGAAGCGTTCGATATTCTCGCGGCGTCGGACGCGCAATATGTGGAATTTGCTGAAAATCTTTCAAGCGAAGTAACCGGACGCGCATTATTCGAGCGTTTCAATCAGGGATACTATGAACGCCGTACAAGTGAACTGCGCGCCGCGGGAAAGTTCTGCGGCATCCATATAGACGGCACGCTTGAGCCGTGCCTCGGTATGTTGAAAAGCTGCGGTTTCCGCGTTGCGGAAGCAATCACACCCGCGCCCAGCGGAGTCGTGGAACCCGAACGCCTGCGCGAAGCCGCCGGCGAAGGCATCATACTCTGGGGCGGGCTACCTGGATTGATTTTCACCGATTACTTCAGGGAAGAACAGTTTGTATCTTATGTAAAACGAATACTCGAACTCTTTCCGCCCGATTCCGGCTTTGTATTGGGGGTGGGCGATCAGGTACCGCCGGATTGCGTCTTTTCAAGAGTGAGGCTGGTACGGGATATCGTCGATGAATATGGAAGTTAAGATTGAAACGGTAAACAGGTAAAGCGGAAAAATACAAAACAAAAGATCACAGCGATAACCGTAACTTGACAATAAAATAAAGCGGTATTTGGCGCGCCGCCAACAGCCTCCTTCCCTGGGAATAAAAAAACAGCGAATCGCGCGAAAATTTCCCGCCGTAATGTTGTTTTTTAAGAAAGGACTGGCAAAAAATATGGAAAAACTTTTCATGGAGCGCAAAGCAGCCGACAATAAGTATTTGCATCGGGATTTTCACAAGTTACTGGACGTCGGGCTTGCTTATATCGGCGCAAGATATGGTGATGACGGCGTCAGGCAGTACCTCCGCGAATTCGCGGCCGCCTATTACGCGCCGCTCATCGAAAAGATTAAACTTTACGGACTCGCGGAACTCGCCGCGCATATACGCTCAATTTACGAATTGGAGGAAGCGTCCGAAACGCTCACACTCGCGCTCGACGGACAATCCCTAAACGTGCGCGTGGAGAAATGCCCTGCTGTCGAGCATTTCAAAACCATTGGACATACCGCGTCCAAGTGGTATGTGGAAGCCACGCGCACCGTAAACGAGACCATTGCGGATCTTGCGAATCTAAACTACTCTCAGCGCTTTTATGATGAAGAAACGGGTAAATGCGAGTACGCTTTCACCGGGAGGAATGTATAATGCTGTCCTGCACCGAATTTATTCCGGCCTACAGTGAGCTGTTCAAGTTCATCGAACAGCGCGAGGGTCATGAGGGCGTGGAAAAATACTGGGAACTTATCTCCGACGAATATGTAGACGGCTTTTTGGGAACCGCCGTCAGGGAAAAAGGTCTGGAAGGGTGTTTCGATTACTGGTCGCACTCACTTAACGAGGAAGCCGCCGACTTTACGATGACGTTGGACCCGGATATCGGCGAGTTCGCCATTGATATGCGTTATTGCCCGAGCAAAGGCAGGCTTCTTGAGTTTTCGCACATTGAACCTTACCACGACTATTGCGGTCATTGCGATGTACTATATCGCCGCGTGCTGGAAAAAAATGGTTTCGAGTGTTTATTCGATATGACCGACTGCCATAAAGCGTCATGCAATCTAAAGGTACGCGCTCCGAAAAACGCGCCTTAAGCACTCAAAGCGATTTCCCCGCTTCGCGGGTTTACACCCGTATTGCCCGAATGCCCATCAACACGGCGTAAGCTTCTATCTCTTTGGACATGTCGCCGTAGCAGATTGCATAATGCTGGCCATTTGCGTGCTTGAGAAAATCGGCACAGCTTCCGTCGAGCCACACATCCAGCGCGGGCATGTAACCTTGGCGCAGCTGCGTTTCCAAACCCTGGCCGGTGAAGTAGAGTATGTGGTAATCCCCCACGTCCTCGATAAGACGCATGACGGTAACGCGTTCCGGGCGTTGCACGAAGCTGCACTGTATCCCCGAAAACCCCGGATGAGGCAAGAATTTGCGGATTTCCTGCCTGCCTGGAATCCCCATCGAAAACGGCATAAAACCGCAGGAGGAGAGTTTGAGAACATCCCCCTCGGAATTGATGGAATCCCCGTAGGCAACGGTTTTTCCCGCGAGCGAGCTCATAATAGACATGGACACTGTGCACAGAATATCCCCTTCGCACGAGGAGATAACGCCGTATTCTGCCAGCAGCGAAAGCGGCACGCACATGACAAAGCCGTACTCCTTGGAAAACTCGTACTGGCATTTTATATTTACGCCGTCCAGCCCATCCTCACCGCAAAGATCGAGAAGCGCCTGCGTGAAGCGCGCGGCTTTTAGAAGGTCGTCCCGGTTCACGTCGTCTCGTATCCTGTACATTTTCAAGCGATTAAGCGGTTCGGAACAGTCGGATGCCGCAAGCGCGTGAGCGCGGTTTATCAACGTATAGGAATCGTAGTGAACGATCTCAGGACCGATTCTGCCCCGCATCAGCACATGGTCGAACGTGCCTGTGTATATGCCCATTGATGTGTAACCGAAATAACCGATCCGCAGCCTCTTCATCGCTTGCGCGGCGCCTGCGGCAACACAAAAGCGTTTCACCTCATCAATCGTGTCAGGCGCGTCCGGCATTCCAAGCACACCCAGGTATCTGTAACCCAGGCGGTCCATAGTACCCTTGAACATCGTATAGGACACATAGGAACCCGTACCGGTCAATGCGCCTTTGTGCTCGAACATCGGGAAACCCCATAGACAGAGGGGCAGATGCTCAACCTCCCGCAATACGCTCATAGCGTTGGGACATTCCATCCACGTTCCTAAAAATAACACAACGCCGTCAACGCCCATTGCGGACACGCTCCGTCCTATTTCCCGCGCGCTGAGATAATCGGTCACAGCTTTCTCCATAACCTTGACTTCCACGCCGCTTTCAGCCAGCGCGTCCGAAGCGGCCTTGGACCACTTCAAACAGAGCTCGTCCAGGTAGTCATTATGCGCAATTGTGACAAATGCGATTCTTGGCATTCTAAACCTCCTTGCATACTCAAAAAATAATAACGATTGGAGCGAGAATTTATGATAATCGACCTAAGCGACAAAATGATCGAAAGCATGCGCCTGCGGTTGGAAGAGAACGATAACGAAAGCGGCGAAAAAATAGAGGAAGAATTTCTCCAACAGTTTCGGGCGTTCGTCAAACAGGGCGGCAAGCACTGCAATTGCACAAACATTAAATGCCGCCACCACGGGGACTGTTACTCCTGCGTCGCAGTCCACCGCGGCCATGCCATGCATTTGCCATATTGCTTCCAGGATATCATAAAGGAGAGAGTAAAGGGTATTCTTGAACTCGCGGAGGTCAAGCTTTAATCTCTTCTCCTTCGACAAACACGTTAAGTACGTTTACTTCATCGTCAACAACGACGATATCCGCAAAAAAGCCGGCGGCAATCCGGCCTCTGCGATTTTGTTCCCCTATAATCCGGGCGGGCGTGGTTGACGCCATTCGGAACGCATCGCAGAGGCCGGCTCCCGTATGCGACATCATGTTGCGCACAGCCTTGTCCATCGTGAGAGCCGAGCCCATCAGATCGCCGTTCTTTCCGTAGCGCAGATCGCCGCTCAAAGGAGCGGCGTCTTCGGAGTCGACAAATTCAGTGCTGTCGGTTATCAGGCAAATACGGCCGGCGCCCTTAATCTTATAAGCGAGCTGTAAAAACAGCGGGTTCACATGCACGCCCCGGCTATCGGCGATGAGTTCGACCGAGATGTCGTCGCAAAGCTGCACCGCGTCATCCAGGCCAAAATTGCGAATTCCCCGCCCCCTTCCGCCTTTGACGCCTGTCGCGTTCAAATGATGCGTCGCAAGCTTCAGGCCGTACGGCAGCAGCGCGTTCAGTTCGTCGGCGTCCGCCTCGGAATGCGCCACGGAGAATACGGGAGAAATCGCGCTTGCGGCACGCACAAACTCCAGGATACCTTCGCGTTCCGGCGCGACGCACCATATCTTGATGACGCCGTCACCCCGTTCGATTATTTGTTCGTACTCCTGTTTTTTTATCGGCCATACGAGTTCCCCTCGATATCCGTAATCCGCGTTGAGATATGGCCCTTCAAAGTTGATCCCCCGGATCGTTGTACGTGGACGGCCCATCATGCGCCTAATCGTATCCAAACCGCAAAGCGCCTGTTCAAGCGACATCATGTAAAAGAACGTCGGAAGCAGGCTAGTCGTGCCGTGCCGGACATAATACGCGGCGTGTGCGGCAACTTCTTCTTCAAAAAAATCCCATCCGCCGCAGTGGTTATGTATATCCACAAAGCCGGGGCCCACATAATGACCATGAGCGTCCATGATTTGAGCGGAGGCGGGAATATCAATCGTTCCCGCCTTGCCAAATCGCGCTATCCTGCCGTTTTCAATAAGCAGTACGCCGTCATTGATTATCTGGCGCTCAAGCACAAGCCTTGCGTTAATAATCGCTTTCGTCATTCATTCAGTATCCGAAATCGTAATCAGGAGTGACGGGCTTCGCGAGTTCTTCGCTCACGACGACCCTTGTCGGCTTCGTCTGGACGAGCGAAGCCGGAACCTCAGGGCATACCGGCCCGAAAAGTACAAGTTTTGAGATCATGCGCTGCCATGTTATATGCGTGCCGCCGGTCGTGATTGCGTGCATCTCAAGGCGCTCTTTGGAATTGAGGCAATCGCGCGGACCGATCGTAAACGCTTTGGGCGGAACATTGGCGATATTGCCGCTGCATCCAAAGCAGCCGTGTAACGAATTTTGCGCGATTGTAAGAGGATGAAGCGATGTAACGCGCGCGCCCATCTGTAGCCATTCTTCCGTGGAATCGGCCTTGAACTCAGGGACGTCCGGTTCGACGAACGCCATATGGCCCGCCCAGCCGGGCCCGCTGAAACAGACGTCCGCATTGCCGGCATCCTCTATCATTTTGCTGTAATCGCGGCAATTCGCATTTGTTGGCCCGATGATCTGATCGTAGGGCATGCGCAGCTTTTCATCAATCTGATTGTAGAAAAACCGGCGGTTTGCGTTCATGAATCCGGCCGGATAACTCTCAGGCGCGATATTGCCGTCCTGATCCGCCCACTCGTCCATCATAAAAGCCGTTACATGCTTGCAGTCCACACCAAAGGCGTTGATCATATACGCGACCTTTTGATATGTCGGCGCGGGATTCGGCAGAATCAACACGCATTTTTCACCTTTATCCGCCGTATCCTTGATTTTCTTGAACATCGTAACAATCCATTCCAATTCGCACATGTCGGCGGTAATCACCTTTATGCTCAGGTTCTTGTTCGGGTGGTTTAGATAGTCCTCCTTCTTCATGCCCATAACCTTGTCTATTACTTCTCTGTCCTTAAATGGAACCCAATCAGCCGGATCAAATTTAAACGTACTCATTTTTCACACGTCCCCTCGTATTCTTAAAATTCAAAAGGGACCCGCATACGCAGCGCAGGCCCCCGCACAATTCATTGCATCGCTTAGCGATTCTTCTTAACGGCGCATCTCCACTACTGCTCTCCAGTCGAAATCGCCGATTGTTTCCGTCGTGAGAACCATGGACGCCATCATCACGTCACGCTGCGGCAAACCGCCGTTTTCAAAGTATTCCTTGATGGTTTTCACTGTCGTGTCGCCCAGGATAAACGGCGAGTAGCTGATACCGCCTTTGAAGCCGGGCTCATTGTTCTCAAGTTTCAAGAAACCTTCTTCGCCCCAGAAAGGCGCGAAACCGGCAACTGATCCGGTAAGGCCTTTTCCGTCCACGGCGGTTAATCCGCCCATGCAGGCGTCATAGTTGTTGCCGATGATAATATCAACGTCGTTTCTCTGCGCTGTAAGGATATTCTCCATAACACTCATGGCCACGCTGCGATCTGCTCTGCCATCCTGCTGCGCGACAATCTCAAAGCCCCCATGCGCCGCTACGGTTTCCTTGAAATTGTTGATTATAGGCACGCCGACCTGCGTGGAAATCGGCAAGTCTATAATCGCTACCTTGACAACATCCTTTTCCAGGTTTGATCCCGTCCAGTCAATGACAGCATTTCCCAGATCTCGTCCGCATTGCGCGAAATCGAAGATAACATTGCCTGTTACGAAAGGCTCATCCATGTATCCATCAAAGATAAATACCGCCACTCCCCTATCGGCAACGGCTTGCGCCACCGGAGCAAGAGCGTCCGGCGCGGCGGGGGCAAATGCCACAGCGCTGAATCTCTTTGTCGCAAAATCTTCCAACTGCTGCGCTTGTCTCGCCGGATCTGTGTCCGCATCCTGAACATCCACACGCACGCCATATGTTTCACCGGCGATTAGGAATGCGTTTTCAAGATCCATGTACCATTCGTCGCGGCGATAATAGAGCGAAATACCCGCGCTTATATCCGACGCTTCGGCGGGCGTATCAAACCACGCGGCGAACAGCCCGAGAACCAGCGACACAACCAATGCGGCAACCAAGAACTTTTTCATGAAATTTCCTCCCTTAAACAGTTATTTTGTATTTTTTCCCTCCGCGTTCGGCATACCAATGAACCGAAAAAGCGGTGAATTGGGATCACTGTACCGGTTAACGTATTGCCAGTTCCATGATGCGCTCCTGCGAGAATTCGCGGCGCATCACTTCACCCGTCACGCGGCCTTCATGCATTACTATGACGCGGTCGCATACGCCGATAATCTCAGGCAGTTCGGATGAGATCATCAGAATTGCCTTCCCCTCGTTTGCAAGAGAGCGCAATATGTTATAGATCTCAGCTTTCGCGCCGACGTCAATGCCCCGTGTCGGTTCGTCCACGATCAACACTTCGGCGTCTGAATTCAGCCATTTCGCGAGTACTACCTTTTGCTGGTTGCCGCCTGAAAGATTGATCGTCGCGCGGGACTCGTCCGGCGTGACGATTCGCAGCATGTCGATGTATTTCCATGCGAGATCATATTCCAGATTCTCGTCGAGCAGCTTATTTTTTGAAATTCTATCCATATTAACTAAACTGATATTATGGCTGACCTTCATACCGAGCACGAGCCCGTCCCGCTTGCGGTCTTCCGGTACGAGCGCGATACGGTGCGCGATCGCATCCGAAACGTTACGGATATTGATTTTTTTACCATACAACAGCACATCGCCCGTAACGTCCTTATCCGCGCCGAAAACCGCGCGCGCCATTTCCGTTCTTCCGGCGCCCACCAACCCCGCGATTCCCAATATCTCGCCCTTACGCACATTGAAGCTGATATCTTTAAGCAACCGTCCGCGATTTAAGTTATTTACTTCCAAAACGACTTCACCCAATGAATCCGCCGGCTCAGGATAATCAGTGCCCAGTTCGCGGCCGACCATCATCTGTATCAATTTCTGCTTTGTAACGTCGCTAGTCGGCTGGGTGTTAATGTGCCTGCCATCGCGGAATACCGTTACCATATCAGTGAGTTTAAACACCTCTTCAAGACGATGCGAGATATAAATAATCGTTACGCCTTCAGCCTTTAACGAGCGTAAAATATCGAAGAGCAGGTCGAGCTCGCTGTCGGTAAGCGTGGCGCTTGGTTCGTCCATGATAATGACTTCGGCGTTATAAGACAGCGCCTTGCATATCTCGACTATCTGCTTTTGCGCGACGCTAAGCCTGCCGACATTTGTTTCAGGATCTATCGGAACCTTGAGCCGTTCCAACAATTTTATCGCGCGCTCGCGCATAAGTTTCCAATCCACAAGTCCCATTTTGTTGCAGACATAGCGCCCGAGAAAAACGTTCTCCATCACAGTGAGCGAATCAACCAGCTTAAGCTCCTGATGCACAACGCTGATCCCCATCTGCTGCGCCTCAAGGGGCGTACTGATATCTACATCCTTTCCATTTAATGAAAAGGAGCCGCTTGTAGCTTTGTAAACCCCTGAGAAGATCTTTATCAGCGTTGACTTACCCGCGCCGTTTTCCCCGACAAGCGCGTGAAAATCGCCTCGGCTGATGTCGAAGGTGATGTCATCAAGGGCGGTTACACCTGGAAATCGCTTGGTAATATTCTTGACGGATATAATGGCGTCGCTTATGGCGCACCCTCCTTACTATACCGCGCGCGCTCTTCTGTGAGCTGAGTACACGTCCAGACCGATCGCGGAGATAAGGATGAGTCCTTTGATCATCTGTTGATAATAGGAGTTGACGTTCATGAGCGTCATTCCGTTTGTGAAAATACCTATAAGCAAGGCTCCAAACATAGCGCCGAATGCCCTGCCCTTCCCGCCGACAATGGACACGCCGCCTATTACCGTGGCAATAATGGCTTCGAATTCCCATCCCGTCCCCGCGTTGGGTTGTCCGGAAGCAAGGCGCGACGTCAGTATGATTGCGCTTACACCGGCACAGATATTGACGATCATATAGCATAATATCCGCACACGTTTTTGATTGATACCAGAAAGGTACGCGGCTTCAATATTGCCGCCGACAGCATATGCCGAGCGTCCAAATTTAGTGCGCTGCGAAATAAAGTTAATGATGATAAAAATAACCACCATGATAATAACCGGAATCGGGATATAGGAAAGCACATATCCGTTCCCTAAAAAACGGATGTTTGTAGGTAAATTGAACACGGCGTAGGCGTTTGTGATAACGAAGATCAACCCGCGCAATATCGATTGAGTTCCAAGCGTCGCAATTAACGGCGGGATGCCGAATACCGCGACAAGCGTTCCGTTCACCGCGCCGATGACAGCGGAGATAACCAGGCAGAGCAACGCGGCAAGCGGCCAGGGCATTCCGTACCATACCAAAAAACCGGCGAAGAGGACGTTGATTAAACCGGCCGTCGCGCCGACTGAAATATCCACACCCCCGGATACAAGCACGAAAAACATACCCGCCGAGATAATCGCTATCATCGAAACCTGTCTTAATACATTCATGAAATTATCGACACTCAAAAAGATGGTCCAGTCACCGAGTATTATGCCCGACCCAAAAGATACGAACACAATTAGGGCGATAATGCCATATATAATTACATATTCATCAAAAAACTTCTTGACCTTGCGGCCTAACGTCGGACGCGGCGCGCGCTTGGGATTGTTCAAGTCAGTACTCATAGGCAACTTCCCCACACAGTGATTTTAGTATTATATTTCACTATAACGAAACATTACGTCGAGATGTAATTTATCTTTCTTTTTGGTTTTTTTATGTTTTCTTCTGATTGCCTTAAATTATATCATTTAAGTTTTTTGTTTGTCAATAGTAATTATAAAACTTCAAATCACAAATGATCTCCGACATACCGGTTTGTTCGAAAAATAAAGTGATTGACAACATGCTTATATTTGGCGCGGCCTCTATTTTTTCATCTGCCAGCTTTATCAATCATTACTTTCAGCGTTGACAAAAACACGTCAAGCATGTAAAATTTCTCTAAATAGAAACAAAAAGAAAGGCGAGCTCACTGCATAACAAATCATGAAAAGTACAGAAAACAAAAATGAGATGACGTCTTCCGCCCGGAAAACGGCCATATTGGAAATTCTCAACGAAGACGGCGAGGTGCGCGTCGCCGATCTTTCTGATAAACTTCAAAGCTCAATGGTAACGATTCGGAAATACTTGGACGAACTTGGTAAAGAAGGGTTGGTTGAGCGTGTGCATGGCGGCGCGAAAAAAAACTACCGCCTGCAACAAAATGTGCTGCTTTCCGAAAGGATGAACTTCCATAAGGAGGAAAAGAAAAAAATCGCCGAGGCGGCTTCCGATCTGATAAATGATGGAGATTCCATTATAGTAAACGTCGGTTCAACATCCTTATACGTCGCGCAGCAGCTTCGTAAAAAAAAGAATCTGATTGTAATAACGAACGCGCTGCAAATCGTTAACGAAATAACCTGTTATAAAAATATTACAACTATTATGCTCGGCGGGAAATTCGACCATGAAATGGGTTTCTTTTATGGAGACGATACCTATCAGCAACTAAGCAAATACAACGTGGACAAGCTTTTTACCGGTATGGACGGAGTTGATCTCGTTGCCGGGGCTACTACATACAATCATACCGAAGACACCAGTATGGCAAAGATGATGGAAGGTTCCAAAGAAAAAATACTGGTTGTGGACGACACAAAAATAGGCAGGGTAACTTTTGCCCATATAGCTTCGTTATCCGCTTTCGACACGCTGATAACAAACTATTCCCAGCGTCATGAGCGGTTTTACCGGGAAGCCGAGCAATTGGGCCTCCGAGTCATAACCGTATAACCCGCGTCCGACTTATTTGTTTACTTTTTTCACTAAGCCCGCCGCCGCCGAAGGATCGTGACAAACCCCGCGGATAGGATGATGATGGGAATCACGCCAAGGATTGTAATGACAAGGAATCGTCGCTGCGAATCGGAATTGATTGCAAGCACATTTGTCCCAATGGGTTTTGCCGCTGTCACGCTGCTTTTTTCGCCGCTGTACAGCCAGGCGACACTTGTAAGCAGCAGGTTGTAGTTGCCGGGATTTGAAAAAAATGACTTATCCGCAAGCCAGTCTGAGCTGCCATAAGCAATAAAAAAGCTGAATTGTTCCTCCATTAGCTTTTCGACCGCCGCGACGCCAACGGCAAAAGGCCCCGTTTCGTCATCGGGCGATTTTGCTAATGAGGTTTCGTCGGTCTTTTTACTGTATGAGCCGTCCGTTGTCGCGAACAGCACCGTCAAGGCGACGTTTTCCGGCGCGATACCAAATAACGGCCTGATGGCTCTCGCGTTCGGCATAATGACTGCCATCTTGTTGCCGGAAAGCACGGAAGTGACGTCAGTTTGCCCCATCCGCGGGATAAGGTTCGTTCGTTCCCGGATATAATTCGTAGATTCCGCCTCCACAATGATATCGTTGCTGAATGTGCAATTGAACTGGTTCAGCAGCGCGTCGAGATTTGCGCCCACAGTCCCTCGCGCGCTCACGCTTATCATCAAGCGCCCGCCTTCTTTGAGAAAGGCTCGGATTGCTTCGTATTCAGCCTTTGTGATATCCGTCAAAGGCTCTACGATCATAAGAAGATCATTGCGTGGATTCAGTTCTCCGCCGAGCGTAAGAGCGATATCCTCCACCACATAATTGGAAGCGTTCAGTATCCCGACTGCGTCAGATAAATCACTTGAAGACGCTTCGCCGTGTCCCTGGAGCAGCAACACCCGGTTTTGCTTGCCGGTATCCGCGTACGCGACAGCCTCAATAATCTTCTGCTCCGCGACAAAGCCTGTGACCATGCCTTGTTCATCCAGCGTATAGAAATCGTGCGGCGGTATGACGCTTACCCGCGTGCGTTCCGAATTGACCACGATGAGGGAATTTTCCTCTATACCCATACGCCCGGCGTCAAATTGTACCGTAAAGACAGGGTTTTTTACCGGATCCACATTTTCCACCCGCACTCTGGGCGCTCTGCTCTCAATCCGATTGAGAAGGTTGGTAACGCTTCTGGATTCCGCGCCTGTTCGAAAGAGCGTGTAAATCTCCACGGGCTGGTCCGATGCCTCCAGAATGCTGATGGATTGGCTGCTCAGCTCATACAGGCGATTTTGTGTAAGGTCAAAACGTAAATCGAATCGCCTTACAAGAAACTTTGCAACGGAATTAACACTGACGGCGGATATGAAAGCAAATATGAGCAAAAGCGCGGCATACAGCCTGAACCAACTCCTTTTGTCCGTTCCGAGCAACCGCATCTTAAGAGAGAGCGTGGCAAGCAGCAGAAAAAACAAGCTAAAGCTCAAATAATAGATGACCGCGTCAAAACTTACGATACCGCTTGCAAAATAGGAAAATCGGGAAAAAAGCGAAAACCAGGACAGCAGTTCAAGGAAAACCGGGGATCTTACCGGGACGGATAGCGCATCTACAGCCATAAACAGCAATATGAAAAAAAACGTTAGAATACTTGCAATAAACTGGTGTTCAGTCAACGTTGAAATGAAGACGCCCAAACTTACCAACGCACAGGCCAGTAATATAAATCCAAAATAAGCCAGCGCGATTTCTCCGAAATACGGCTGTCCGAAAAGATACATCGCTATTGGGAAAACGAATGAAAACACGCACGATATCAGTAATACCAACATGGCCGCAAAAAACTTCCCCATCACGATTCCACCCACGGGCACAGGCGATGTAAAGAGCATCTGATCGGTCTTGGCGCGCAGCTCCTCCGAAAAGACGCGCATCGTCAGTACGGGAACGAGCAGATAGAGTACGTTTGCAAGTGAGTTTATGATCATAAACATACTGGCTGTGCCCGTCGCCACGCATTTGGTGATGAAACCGTAGCCTGCGATAAACAGAAAAATCGCGAGAAAAAAATAGCCGATTGCCGTATGAAAATATGCGTTCAGTTCACGCTTGAAAACAGCCGCCATTCAAAGTGTCTCCTTTTCGTTAATCAGCCGAAGGAACACATCTTCAAGTGAGAAATCCACCGGCCGCAGCATTAACAGAGTCCTGCCTTCGGCTGTACATGCGGCGGCAATCCCTCCGCGCACGTCAATAACCGGATCGCAAACGAGAAGATAGTCGTTTGCGCCGCTCTCCGCCCGCGTGAGTTGTTCCACAGAAAGTATACCCCTGATCTCCGCCAGAATACCGTTGGCATCGTTTCCTCTAACGCGCACAACAAGCCTGTCCACGCGACTCGCGCACTTCTTTAGGGCGTCAAGCGTATCTTGCGCTACGAGCTCGCCATTGTTTATGATGATAACGCGCTTGCACACATCCGCCACTTCGTGCAGAATATGAGAACTAAGAATGACCGTGCGAATTTGAGCAACCCTGCGGATTGTGGCTCGTAATTCGACAATCTGCTCCGGATCAAGACCTACAGTTGGCTCGTCCAGAATGATATATTTCGGCTCGCCCATAAGCGTCTGCGCAATACCCACACGCTGTCTGTAACCCTTGGAAAGGTTGCGTATAAGCCGTCCGAGAGTGTCTTCGATCATCAATGTTTTCGCGGCACTTTCGATCTGCCCGCCGAGGACCCTTGCGCGTACGCCTTTAAGTTCCCCCGCAAAACGCAGATACTCGAAGACCGTCATATCGGCATACAGCGGAGGATGTTCGGGAAGATAGCCAATCAGGCGTTTGGCTTGCTCCGGCCGTTCCGCCACGTCTATGCCATCAACGAAAACTCTCCCGGCGCTGGGCGGCGTATAACCGGCAATCATGTTCATTGTCGTGGTCTTGCCAGCGCCGTTACGCCCCAGGAAACCCACTGCTTCGCATTCGTCGATTTCGAAACTCACGTTGTTTACAACAGGCTTATGCCCGTAACGTTTCGCCAGACCCTGAATTTCAATCACAATTATGCCTCCGGTATAAAGAGCGCTGTAAAGGCGTCCAAATCTGCCTTCCGTACAAGATAAAATGACCCGAATCCCTGATCCGCCGCGTAGTGCAGCAGATCATACTCAAAAAACGTGCAGCGCGTAACGAGCAAACCGCTAAGGCGCGCCTCGACGCTGAAAAATTCCTCTCCGCCCGTCGGCAACGGATCGCCGGCTTTGCCGGCGATTCGCATTCCGGCAAGCCTTGTCACAATCTCTTGTGCGCGCGTTTCAGGAAACGGGCGTCCGTCCATTGTAAACGTGAACGATTCTCCCTCAGGCTTTACATTTAGTATGCGGCTATGTTCATCTTTCCGGTAAACAACTTCTATGTCCTCATATTTCCGGCCGTATGAGTCGTTTCCATAAAACAGATAACTGGAGATATACGACATATCGGTCTGCCTAAAAAACCATTCCACGGACTGATAAGCGATCTTAAAAACGACGCCCGGCGCTTCGGCGCGCATTCCGTAAATTTCGCCGCCGTCAGTACGATCGCCAAGCTGAATCCCAAAGGTATTCACACCGTCACTTGCAGTCATCGTTAGTGAAGGGGCGTCCAAACCATATCGAGAAAACTCGGAGGGGGTTTGTATGAACGCCTCAACGTCGTCGAATTTGAAGCGTATCATGCGATCGGACAGGTCGCGCAGCGCGTCATGATTCGCGTATCCCGCGATTGGCGATACAATGCGCATCGGTTCACTGTCATCCTTGCGCGAGAGTATCACGTCGTACAGACGATTTGCATCGATGCTGATTTGCAATACATGTTCCCAATCGATACGGCGTGGAATGCGGTTAAAGAATTGTTCGCGCGAAAGTGTGAAGATTCTGTCCGCAAAATCCCGTATGACAAACACTTTCCCTGAACCCCGCTCAAGCGCGAAGCGGCCTTGTTGATCGACCGTACGGAAACCGACGTCGAAAATACGTTTCGAGCTGGTCGAGAGCGTTATCTCGACGCTATATGACGGGGTATCCAGACCGTAATTTGAAAGAGGTTCCATGTTTTCAATTGTTTCACGAACAGAAAGGTAACGGCAGTTATTCACCAAGGCAACGGCGCGTTCGCGATCCAGATCGAAAGAGGGGTCGTCCGCAAGCCGCCAGTCTCCATTCTGCGTTCGAATGACAGCGAGCGTATCATCTGTTCTTATAATGCGCACACCCTGAATCGCGTCATAGTCCATATCTGTCACGCTGCGCGCTTTGCCGGGAGTTTGCAGCGCTGCCGGCAACAGGACGGCAAGCGTAATAAGAAGGGCGGCCAGCAAGCCCATGATCCACAACGTTCTGATCTCCCTGGCGCCCATTAGCGCCTCTTGCTTTCATGATGACTGTTAAGCGGCATTTGGTTTCCCCTTGCATTTTTATGTGATTATTGTAGCTCATCATTCCTTTTGCGCGAGGTAAAAAAAAGAGGCTTCTCCCAAAAGAGAAACCTCCCAATATCCTGACTGCCGAAACATCGCCGCGGCGTTACTTGGAGAACAACTCCACCACCAGTATCTCGTTCGCGTCGATGGGTATCTCGTCGCGCTGCGGTTCCCTCGTCAACGTGCCGCTGAAATGGTCGAAATTCTTATCGATGTATTTCAGGTCGTAGTTGCGCAGCTCTTGAAAACAGGAGCGAATGCCCTCATTGTCGCGCGATTTTTCGCGGAGCGAGATCACATCGCCGGGCTTGCAGGCATACGAAGGAATATCCAGTTTTTTGCCGTTCACAAGGATGTGTCCGTGATTCACAAGCTGGCGGGAATGGCGGATGGATCTGCCGAAACCTATGCGATAGACCATATTGTCAAGCCTGCACTCAAGCGCTTTCAGCATTGCCACGCCGGTTGCCTCCGCGCTCTTTTGCCCCTGCTTATAGTAACGGACAAACTGACGCTCAAGCACGCCGTAGTAGGCCTTAATCTTCTGTTTCTCCATCAACTGTAGGCCATACTCGGAAGTCTTTCTCCCGGGACGCCCGCCCTTCTGTGCCTGAGCGCTAACCCTCTTGAGCGCCTTGGGATGATTGTAAACATCAACACCCAAGCGGCGACAGAGCTTAAATCGAGGCTCTCTTCTTGTTGCCATGACTACACTCCTTTACTTATAACCAGTAATATCGAGCCCTCATAAAAACCGGAGGGCTCGTTTTATTCAGCCGATAGATTCTATCACGCTCATGCGGGAATGTCCAGCATCGGTCTAGCGAAGATCGAACCTCTCCCGTTATCCTTCGTTGGTATTTCAAAACCGAAATTATTCGACCACAAGCCATGAGGCGATTTGGTATTCGCATAGCTGCGTTCAATGACGCCGCCGCGCGTTTCGGATATCCGTTCCGCGCTTTTGCCGTCTTCGCCCGAGAATATTTGCGCCTTGGCTTTTGAGGCCATGGCAGCGGCGCCGGCCGCCACCGCAATATCCTGCCCCGACGGGCTTCCGGTAGCTAAAGCCGCGTTCATAACCTGATTCGCGTTCCGCAGCGCCTCCTCCGGGTCGCTCGTGGCGAGTGTATTTATTGAAACTGACCCGCCCGTTATATAACGCTTACCGTCGGGGCCGGTAGTGTAGGTGTACTTCACCGGACCGCCAAACCTTCCGGCGGCCGCCTGGTGGGCTGCCTCGTGCGCGATGACCTCGCGCTCGGTCTGCTGGAGGCGGGCTATCTCGGCTGCGTTTGGATCAACAGTGGAATTGCGCGGCTCATTTGAGGTCTTGTATGAAGCCGAAGCCTCGGATTTTATGCCGGGGACTCCGTTCAACTCGTCTTTAGTGCCTTTGACTGATACCTCGGCGCCGACGATATAACGCCTGCCGTCGGGACCTATCGCATATCTGTAGGTGGTGTGGGAGGAACCGGCGACGGACGCCTTGAGCGCCTGCTCTCTCGTCAGGACGTCACGCTCGGCTTGTGCCAGGGAATCCGACGCCCTGCGCAGCATAATCGCATCACTCGCTTTAGACAGCAGCGACACGCCGTTCATTCCCTCACCTCCCCGGCGGAATTGCCAAAATGTACTTAAAGTATTTTATCATGCTTTCGCCGCTATTACTTACGCCATCTCTAATTTTTTCTTCAACTCGGCAAGCGTAGCAATAGCAGGTTCAAAATCCAAATCCTCCATCTGCCGTATCAATTCCCCGCTTCCGGGTATCCGGCGGAGACTGTCGATTAGCTTTCGGCACTCAGGGTTGCCCATTTCGAGCATCAGTTCCAATTCTTCTATCAATTCACGCGCGGATTCGGCGTCATAGGGCTCGGCCGGAACCGCCTCCTCGATTCGCTGCGCGTCAAACAGCGGCGCAAAATCCGCAATCGCCGCGTTCAGTTCCGTTTCGAGCATAGCCATATGTTGCGATGTAACAAGGTTCTCTCCGTCTTTGAGCCGGCGTTCGACATTCGCGGCGGCTTGCTGCAAAATGGTTTTGCCAAGCTGGCCCGCGTTGCTCTTCAATGTGTGTACAAGCCTGTGAGCCAGCGTTATGTCGCCTGCGCCAATTGCTTCCGTGATTTCGCCGAACTTAGTTCTATTATCTTTCACGAAATTGGTTATCAGCTTGTATTGCAGCTCATTTTCAGTTCGCGCGCGCTGGATTTCACTCACGGTTTGCCAGTTTACGGGCTTGAAATACTTCATCAGGCAGCGCCAAAGCTCCTGGGATGTAAACGGTTTGCCGACGCAGTCATTAATACCGCTCATCCTGTAAATCTCCCTGTCATTTGACATTATGTTCGCCGTCATTGCTACTATGGGGATAGAGCCAAGCTTAAGGATTTCCGCGGCCGCCTCAATACCGTCCATCACGGGCATATGCATATCCATGAAAATCAAGTCGAAATGCTTTTCGCCTTTTTCCATGCGGTTTTCAACCATCTCCACACCTATCTTCCCGTTCTCGGCGACAACGGTTTTAAGGCCTACTCTCGCCAGATGTTCGCAAATAACCTGCTGATTCATGACGTTGTCCTCGCATAGCAGGATTTCGCCCTCGAATGTGGGCTTTTCAAGCTCATTGAGTACAATCTTTTCGAACGCGTCATCATCGGCGGCGTCTATCGTATCGAACGTCAGAGTAAAGCTGAATTTGCTGCCGATCCCTGGCGTGCTTTCGACATAAAGCTTCCCGCCCATCAATTCAACGATATTTTTGGCTATGGCAAGTCCAAGCCCCGTGCCGCCGTATTTGCGAGTCGTACCCGATTCCCCCTGCATAAACGGATCGAATATCCTCTCAATCTGCTCGTGCGTCATGCCGATGCCGCTGTCTTTTATTTCAAAATCCATTGTGACGGTTTTCTCGCACGTATCTTTTATTTTGGCGTGAAGCTTAACCATGCCGATATTCGTAAACTTTACGGCGTTGGAGAGCAGGTTCACAAATACCTGACGAAGCCTTGTGGGGTCGCCCAACGGTAGTTTGCCAATGGATGGTTCAGCGTAAAAATGCAGCATAATGCCCTTTTCAAAGGCTTTCGGCATTATTAACGTACGGCAGCTGGTAAACAATTCATGCATATCAAAGGGAATATTTTCCAACTCCATTTTGCCGGATTCGATTTTCGAAATGTCAAGTATGTCGTTGATGATCTGTAACAACCACTCCGCGTTTGTTTGGATTTTGCCGAGATAATCCCTGGTTTTACGGGAAATTTCGCCGTCCTGGGCTAACTCCGCGAATCCCACAATGCTGTTCATTGGCGTCCTGATCTCGTGGCTCATGTTGGCTAAAAATTCGGTTTTCGCGCGGCTGGCCATTTCGGCTGCCTCCAATTGCCGCCGCTCGGTAATATCGGCGTAATAACCCTCAACCAAATGCGGCGTACCGTCAGGCATTTTCTCGATCACGCGGCTGCGTTCCCATATCCATTTAAGCTCGCCGTCCTTCGTTACGATCCGGTAAGTTGCCTCAAACGGCAAGCCGAAGGGAATCGTTTCGGCGCTCAGTTTTTCAATAGGAGCAATATCATCGGGATGCACCATATCAAAAAACTTAAACGTTCCGCCGCCTGCCAGCTCCTCCGATGCGTACCCCAAAAGTTCCTTGCAACCCTCGCTGACAAAGGTATAAGTATAGTCGGGAGGATTGTAAAGTTGCTGAAATACCATTCCGGGTATATTGTTCATTATCGTTTCAATTCTTGCTGACATGCGCTTTTTTTCGCGCATGTCCTGCGTATATGACAAAACGGCGTAACCGTCGCCATATTTGACGCGTTCAAACGTTATTACTGCCGGTATCGGCGTACCGTCCAATAACTGGTGCGTCCATTCGCCAACGAACCGCTCTCCCTCGAAAGCTTTATCTATAAGCATGGCGGCCGTCTGGAGAGTAGAGTGCCCGTCCGGTTGATAGTCCGGCGACAGGCTGTTAAAATTGTCGATAAACTCCTGTTTGTCATTCAGCTCAAAAAGCCTGACAGCCTCGCTGTTGCAATCAATACAATCATAATTTCTATTGATCAGGCAACAGCAAAGAGGGATAGTATCCAGCATTATCTGCGCGCGCTCATGCGCTTCTTTTGTCGCTTCTTCCGCTAATTTTCGCTCGGTAATGTCCATTATGATTCCAAGCAAACCCACGGTCTTGCCCTTTTGAATCAAGGGCGTTCTGACGACATGGTGGGCCCGGCGGGATTTATCGGGATAGTTATACCATTTTTCCCTGTTTATGGTGACATTCTCTTCAAATACTCTTTGGTTATCCTCCAAAGACTCCTGTATTATATTTTTATCATGCCGCTCCGCTTTAAAGTAATCTTTGCCGATTATCTCCGATTCACTGCCTTGCGCCACTTTTAAAAATCTGCTGTTGCAGCTTGTATATAAGTTGTTTAGGTCTTTGGTGTACACCATGGCGGGTATCGAATTATATATAGCGGAAAGAACAGCCGCCTGCTCCGCGATGGTACGGCTTTTTTTCCTGTCTTTTAAATATATAACCGTCAGGAAAATAAGTATCAGCGCGAGCGCAACGGCAACGCCGATTAGGAACAGCATATGCGCCTCCGGGAGTAAAGCGCCTATTAAATCGTCGATTATTTTCATTCAAAATCCCCCAGCGTTATTTTCCCTGAGTTTACTCATGTCCTTGATATTTTGCAAGGGGGCGACACATAACTATTGGCTGTCTATCATTGTTTTGATGTGCCTCAGCGTGGCAGCGGCCAGCTCGAAATCCAAATCCTCAATCTGCCGTATCAATTCCCCGCTTCCAGGTATCCGGCGGATACCGTCGATAAGCTTTCGGCACTCGGGATTACCCATTTCAAGCATCGGCGCCAATTTTTCCATCAATTCACGCGCGGATTCCGCGTCATAGGGTTCGATCTGAACCGCCGTTTCGGGCGGAGATTCATTAAGCAGCAACGCAAATTCCGAAAGCGCCGCGTTCAGTTCCGTTTCGAGCATAGTCATCTGCTGCGGGGTAACAAGGTTCTCTCCGTCTTTAAGCTGACGTTCGACATCAGCGGCGGCTTGCCCCAGAAGGGTTTTACCAAGCTGGCCGGCATTGCTCTTTAACGTGTGCGCCAGTCTGTGAGCCGACTTTATGTCCCCCGTGCCGATGGCTTCTTTGATTTCATTGAACATTGTTTGATTATCCTTCGCGAAATTGGTTATCAGCCTGTGCCGCAATTCATTTTCAGCCTGAGCGTGCTGGGTTTCATCCACGGTTTGCCAGCTTACGGGCTTGAAATACTTCATCAGGCAGCGCCATAGCTCCTGGGATGTAAACGGTTTGCCAACGCAGTCATTTATGCCGCTATTCATGTAAATCTCCATGTCATTGGACATAATGTTCGCGGTCATGGCTACTATGGGAATCCCGGCGTCAAACTCCAGGATTTTCCCCGATGCCTCAAGACCATCCATCACGGGCATATGCATATCCATGAAAATCAAGTCGAATTGCTTTTCGCCTTTTTCCATTCGGCTTTGAACCATATCAACGCCTATCTTCCCGTTATCGGCGACAGCGGTTTTAAGGCCCACTCTCGCCAGATGCTCGCAAATAACCTGCTGATTCATGACGTTGTCCTCGCATAGCAGGACTTCGCCCTCGAAAGCGGGCTTTTCAAGATCATTGAGTACTATTTTTTGTCCTGACACATCGGCGGTAACGTCTATCGTATCGAACGTCAGAGTAAAGCTGAATTTGCTGCCGACCCCGGGCGTGCTTTCGACATAAAGTTTCCCGCCCATCAATTCAACGATATTTTTGGCTATGGCAAGTCCAAGTCCCGTGCCGCCGAATTTGCGCGTCGTGTCGGACTCCCCCTGCATAAACGGATCGAATATTTTTTCTATCTGTTCCGGCGTCATGCCGATGCCGCTGTCTTTTACCTCAAAATACAATGTGACGGTTTTCTCGCCCGAATCCTTTATTTTAGCGAGAAGCTTGACCACGCCGGCGTTCGTAAACTTTACGGCGTTGGACAGAAGGTTCAAAAACACCTGGCGAAGCCTTGTGGGGTCGCCCAATGGTAATTTGCCAATGGAGGGTTCAGCGTAAAAATACAGCTTAATGCCCTTTTCAACGGCTTTCGGCATGATTACCGTCCGGCAGCCGGCAAACAATTCATGCATGTCAAAGGGAATTTGTTCCAGCTCCATTTTGTCGGATTCAATTTTGGATATATCAAGTATATCGTTGATGATCTGTAACAGCCACTCCGCGTTTGTCTGGATTTTGCCGAGATAATCCCTGGTTTTATGGGAAATTTCGCCGTCTTGAGCCAACTCCGTAAAGCCCATGATGCTGTTCATCGGCGTCCTGATCTCGTGGCTCATATTCGCGAGAAATCTGTTTTTTGCCTTGTTGCTCTCCTCGGCGATTTCCGCCCTGCGCATCTCTTCGATAACAGCTTTTTGCTCACGCAAATCTCTGGCGTACTCCGCGACTATGTACTCGCCCCTATACTTGACGCGGATAAGTATGATCTCACAAGGCAGCGGTTCGCCGCCAGGCTTTTGGTACAACCATTCGAAGCGCTGGACGCCTTCATCAAACGTCTTATCAACATACTCATTTCCGATCTCCAGTGATCGCCTTCCACACGGCTGAAACTCCGGGTAGAAACTATAATACTTTTTGCGGTATTCTTCTTTGCCGGACACGCCGAACAGGTCGATTGCCTCCTGGTTGCAGTCGATTATTTCATAATCCCGGTTGATCAGGTGGCAGGTGATGGGCATTGCGTCAAGCATCAGCTGCATCCGCGCTTCGGTTTCGCTCGCCTTTTCCTCGGTTGCCTTTAACTCGCGCAAGTCGCGGGCGTACCCCGCAATTACTGCCTCGTCATAATACTCCACGCGGATGAGCGTCAATTCGCACGGGATCGGCTCGCCGTTCAGTTTTTGGTGCATCCATTCCAAACGGAGGTAACCCTCGTTCTCCACCTTGACGAAAAGTTCCTGCGCAAATTCGAACGACTTCCGCCCGCAGGGTTGATACTCAGGAGAAAAGTCATAAAAGCGATCTAAAAATTCCTGCTTGTCATTCAACTCAAAAAGCCGGACAACCTCGCTGTTGCAGTCAAACAACTCATGATCACTGTTTATCAGGCAGCAGGATATGGCCGGGATCGTATCCAGCATTATTTTCGCCTGCTCATGCGCCTTGTTTGCCGCTTCTTCGGCCAACTTTCGCTCAGTTATATCCATTGCGATTCCCAGCAAACCCACCACTTTGCCGTCCTGAACTAAAGGCGTTCTAATGATTTCCTTGGCTCTGCGGGATTTATCTATATAGGAATACCATCCTTCCGTAGTTATGGTAATTTTTTCATTGATTACTCTTTGATTAGCCTCAAAAAATTCGCGCTCCGCGCTTCTATCACGTACATCTATGTCCTGGAAGTCTTTGCCGACTATCTGCGCTTCGCTGATTTTCGCTTCTTCCATAAATCTGCTGTTGCAGCTTGTATATCGGTTGTTGAGATCCTTGGTGAACACCATGGCGGGTATCGAATTATATATAGCGGTAAGAACAACCGCCTGCTCCGCGATTGTACGGCTTTTTCTGGCGTCTCTTATATATAGTATTGTCAGGAAAACCAGTATCAGCACCAGCGCGGAGCCGCCGCCGATTATCCACGGCGTCCGTGCCTGCGCCAATTTTACCCGGTAGTCATAGGTTCTGCGCAGCCATTGCGCCGAGATCGCCCTCGTGTCTATCAACCCAAGCGCCTTGTCAATAATCGAACACAGAGCGGCTTCGTCTTTATTGATACCGAACGTGGATTCAAAGCGGTTGTCAAACACGATATTGGCCTTGTAACCCGGAAGTTCCTGATAATGCGTCAACTGCAAGAGAAGGTTGTTTCTGTTCATCACCATGTCCACCTCGCCGCGCATCAAGGCTGCCAAACTGTCTTCCTTGCTGTCAAATTCTATGGCGTGTTTGTGATCCGGGAACCAATTTCGGAAAAATTCGGTGTGGGCAAGTCCCTTAGTTAATCCAACTTTGGCGGACAAGACTTCATTCATATTGATATCGCGGTGTTCCGCCTTGGATATAAGCGCGGGATAATCTGTCAGAAACGAGGATTTCGGCCATAAAAAGCGGTTCTCCCGTTCCGGCATCCAGATTAATTCAGAGAGTATGCGCACTTCTCCGCTTTCAAGTTTTTCAAGCAATTCAGTCCATTCTGTACGCTCGTCATGAACAACCACAAATTTAAGTCCCGTAAGAAACTCTATTTCCCGGATCACGTCAAAACATATTCCCTGCCATTCTTTTTCACGGGCGTTGTAAAAACTTACCGGGTAATTATCATATTCAGCTCCAAACGGGATAAGGGAATGGGTATTTATATAAGCAAGCTCCTCCTCGCTGAGCCGAGTAAACAGTTTGTGTTTCATATATTCATGATAGCCCTGATCGTGCAACTCGCTTAAATATCGGAAGGCGCCGTTTTCCAGCGCTTTTTGCACGACCGAAATAAAGGGTTCAAGCTCCGGGTTTTGCGTTGCCATGGAAACCGAGCTGAAAATCAGCGGTAGAAAATCCTCGGCGGTTACATCGCCGTAAATCTCGAAAACGGCCTCCAAGGTGCTTTCGGTGATAAGGGCGTCGGCTTTTCCGCTTTTGAGTAAATCGTATGCCGCCTCATTGTCTTTGACAAATAGGGCTTCAAATGTATCGTATGCCTCTGAGGAAACCACATGGTCATATGTGGTGGAACCTTCGAAGAAGATAAATCGTAACGGACGCGCCGCCATAATTTCCTGTATGGGCGGACTTCTTTCGATACGGAAAAATTTCAATGAGCGCAATGCTATTGCATCGGTCATAAAATATATCCCGCGGCGTTCATCGGTCGGCGACAGATCGCCGGTAAAGTCAATCGTACCGGTTTCAAGTCCCCCAATCAAATCGCCCCACTCGTAAGCAGCCGATTCAAAGGGGATTTCGAACAAACCGGCAAGCCATTCGCAAAACAGAGCGGAAAATCCTCCCATTGCGCCGTTTTTGCTAAATGACTCGGTGCTTAGGGTCATCCCATACACAAAAGAGCGCGCCTGTTCCTGAAACGCCTCGATGGCTCCGATTTCGTCTTCCGTCACGCCGGGAATATCGCGATACGAGGAAAAAACCACCAACCCGTCGGATTGTTTTTCTCCAGAGAGACCGCAATCTGAAAATATCGCCGACAATAACACTGCTGAAAGTAAAACACATATCAATTTGTCGATTATTTTCATTTAAAGACAAGCCTCCCGCATTATTTTCTCCAGAGTTTACTCATGTTCCTGATATTCAGAGTATTTCGCCTGCTTTGCCTCGTCGTCCTCGCATCGACATAGGACTCAGATGCTCATCATTGTTATTCTTAATCTCCGATTTTTTTCTTCAATTTGGCAAGCGTTACAATAGCCGGCTCGAAATCCAAATCCTCCATCTGCCGTATCAATTCCTCGCTTCCAGGTATCCGGCGGATACCGTCGATAAGCTTTCGGCACTCTGGATTACCCATTTCAAGCATCGGCTCCAATTTTTCCATCAATTCACGCGCGGATTCCGCGTCATAGGATTCGATCTGAACCGCCTTCTCTTGCGCAGATTCATTAAACAGCAACGCAAATTCCGCAAGCGCCGCATTCAGTTCCGTTTCTAGCACAGTCATCTGCTGCGGGGTAACAAGGTTCTCTCCGTCTTTAAGCTGACGTTCGACATCCGCGGCGGCTTGCCCCAGAAGGGTTTTACCAAGCTGGCCGGCGTTGCTCTTTAACGTGTGCGCCAGCCTGTGCGCCAGCTTTATGTCCCCCGCGCCGATAGCTTCTGTGATTTCATTGAACATGGTTCTATTATCCTTCACGAAATTGGTTATCAGCCTGTGCCGCAGTTCATTTTCAGCCTGAGCGCTCTGGGTTTCATCCACGGTTTGCCAGCTTACGGGCTTGAAATACTTCATCAGGCAGCGCCAAAGCTCCTGGGATGTAAACGGTTTACCAACGCAGTCATTAATGCCGCTCATTCTGTAAATCTCCATGTCATTTGACATTATGTTCGCCGTCATGGCTACTATTGGAATCCCGGCGTCAAACTCCAGGATTTTCCTGGATGCCTCAAGACCGTCCATCACGGGCATATGCATATCCATGAAAATCAAGTCGAATTGCTTTTCGCCTTTTTCCATTCGGCTTTGAACCATATCAACCCCAATTTGGCCGTTCTCGGCAACAGCGGTTTTAAGGCCTACTCTAGCCAGATGTTCGCAAATAACCTGCTGATTCATGACGTTATCCTCGCATAACAGGACTTCGCCCTCGAAATCGGGCTTTTCTCCAAGCTCACTGAATACGATTTTTTCGATCTTTTCATCGGCGGTATCTATCGTATCAAATGTCAGAGTAAAGCTGAACTTGCTGCCAACCCCTGGCGCGCTTTCAACATAAAGTTTCCCGCCCATCAATTCAACGATATTTTTGGCTATGGCAAGTCCAAGCCCCGTGCCGCCGTATTTGCGCGTCGTGTCAGATTCCCCCTGCATAAACGGATCGAATATTTTGTCTATCTGCTCCTGCGTCATGCCGATACCGCTGTCTTTTATTTCAAAATACATTGTGACGGTTTTCTCGCCCGTATCTGTTATTTTTGAGACAATCTTGACCACGCCGGTGTTCGTAAACTTTACGGCGTTGGACAGGAGGTTCAAAAGCACCTGGCGCAGCCTTGTGGGGTCGCTAAACGGCGTTTTGCCTATGGACGGTTCCGCGTAAAAATGCAGCATAATGCCCTTTTCAATGGCTTTCGGCATTATTAACGTTCGGCAGCTTGCAAACAATTCATGCATGTCAAAGGGAATTTGTTCCAGTTCCATTTTGCCGGATTCGATTTTCGAAATGTCCAGTATATCGTTGATAATTTGCAGCAGCCACTCCGCGTTTGTCTGGATTTTACCGAGATAATCCCTGGTTTTAGGAAAAATTTCGCCGTCTTGAGCCAACTCCGCGAATCCCAAAATGCTGTTCATTGGCGTCCTGATCTCGTGGCTCATATTGGCAAGGAAAGCGGACTTGGAGCGTGAAGCTGTTTTCGCGGCTTCCATCGTTATTTCCAGCTCCCGCTGAAGCTCCATCGACAATGCAAGTTGTCTTTCAAGCTCGGTTGTCCGTTTCCGCACCAGGTTCTCCAGCCGCTTCCCTTCATTGCGGTTTCTCACAAATAAAATAAATATGAGAATTAACACGCACAGCATCAGGATCGCCGCTCCGATGAACCACGGACGCTGAGCTTCTATCAGTTTAAAGCGGTAATCAAAAGTTCTGCTTCTCCAATCATTAGAGATTTTTTCCGCGTCTATAAATTTAAGAGTTTTATCAATAATCGAGCATAAAACGACTTCGCTTGTATTAAACCCAAAAGTAGATTCCTGAATGTCTTTATCGAACACTATATTGGCTTTATATCCCGTAAGTTCCTGATAATTCGTGAGAACAAGGAGATTGGCCGTACTTGACATAACCAAGTCCAGTTCTCCTCTGCCCAAAGCATCGACGGCGTCTCTCGTGTCATCAAATTCAACCGTTCTTTGATGATCCGGGAACCATCGCATAAACGCTTCCGTTTGCGCGGTATTCCTTATTACCCCAACTGTTAAATTTTTAACCTCATTGAGCATGAAATTTCGTTGGTCCGTTCTGGAAACAAGCGTTAAATATTCCGTGGCAAGCGTTGTATCAAGCCAAATAAACCGGCCTTTTCGCGCCTCGGTGCGGATTAGCTCCGTGACAAAAGCCGCCTGTCCGCTTTCCACCATTTCCAATAAATCAGGCCATCTTATGAGTTCATTGCCATGTGCGCGCTCAAAGGAAATCCCTGTCAGCGCCTCTATTTCATCTAACAGCTGAAAAGCGATTCCCTGCCACTTTTCTTCATGCACATCGTAGAAGCTCATAGGATAGTTTCGATATTGAGTTACATACGGCACTATCGGATTGCCGCTTATATACGCCCGCTCATCCGCGGTTAACCTCGAAAATAACGTATGCCGCAAATACTCTTTTTGTCCTTGGTTGTACAATTCGCTCAGATAAGTAAACGCGCCGCTTTGAAGCGCTTTTTGCACCACCGTAATAATAGGCTCAAACGCGGGGTTTTGCGTCGATAAGGAAACCTGTTCGTTAATCAACGGAAAATAATCCGATATGACCAAGTCGTCGTATGCTATAAAAGATATCTCCATCCCGCCAACACAAAAAAAGGCGTCGGCATTTCCGTTTTTGAGCTCATGATACGCATGCTCGCTGTCATTTACAAAAACAACTTCAAACGAACCATATTCAAATGTTGATTTGACAGTGTCCGCCGCGAAAGTATCGCTGGCGAGAGCGAGCCGAAACGGCCGCGTTGCCGCAATTTCCGAAAATGATTCACTGTCTTCGATCCTTATCGTTTTAACGTTACGTTCGGCTATGGCGTCGGTCATGTAATATGTTCCGCGGTTTTCCATAGCAGGCGTTATTTCACCTGTAAAATCAACCTCGCCGGTTTCCAGGTATTCAACTAATTCAGGCCATGGATAAAGCGCGGGTATAAATTGAATCCCAAACAATTGGGTGAGCCACTCACAAAATGAGGCGGCATATCCGCCGATTTCACCGTCCTCCTTCATGAAGGCTTCCGTGCTTAGGGTGGATCCATAAATAAACGTCAGATTTTGTTTTTGAAACGCCTCAATGGCTCCGATTTCGTCAGCCGTTACGCCGGGAACATCCCGAAATGAAACGTTCTGAGATTTATCGTCGAATTGCCTGCCCGCTGATTCGCAGCGGACCAAAAATGAAACTAACAAGAGGACTGATATCAGGAAGATAATTCGATTCTTTACACACATATAAAACCCTCCCCAACGCGCGGGCGGCGAACAAATTTGTTACGCCGGCGTCAACTTGCACAGCACAAGCCCTCCGTTTGAATTATAATCTACCTGGAGATTCCTGTCGTATCAATTCCTCGCTTCCGGGCGCCAGATTATCCTCGCGCGGCGGAACTTCACCCGCGATAACGGGAATGTCCATCGTATCAAACGTCAGAGTAAAGCTGAAGTTGCTGCCGACCCCGATCATGCTTTCAACCGAAAGCTTCCCGCCCATCAATTCAATTATATTTTTCGTTATGGCAAGCCCAAGCCCTGTTCCGCCGTTTTGGGGATCAAATATTCTATCTATCTGTTCGGACGTCATGCCGATACCGCTGTCTTTTATTTTAAAATACATTGTGACGGTTTTCTCTCCCGTATCCGTTATTTTCGCGTGAAACTTGATAGCGCCGGTGTTCGTAAACTTTACGGCGTTGGAGAGGAGATTAAAAAACACCTGACGCAGCCTTGCGGGGTCGCCCAGTGGTATTTTGCCTGCGGGTTCAGCTTCAAAATGAAGCTTAATGCCCTTTTCAGCGGCTATCGGCATGATTAACGTACGGCAGCCGGCGAACAATTCATGTATGTCAAATGGAATGTGTTCGAACTCCATTTTGCCGGATTCGACTTTCGAAACGGCCAGTTTATCGTTAATAATATGTAACAGCCACTCAGCGTTTGTTTGGATTTTGCCTGTATAATCCCCGACGCTGTTCGTTGGCGTCCTGAGTTCGTGGTTCGTATTTTCTAAAAACACGGATTCGGCGTGGTCGGTCTGCCCGGCCGCAACGTATTCCAGCGTGTTTTTCATCCGTTTCCCCTTATAGCGGCTGTATTGAAATAAGATAAACAACAGGACAAATATAAACGAAAGAAGGATAATAGCTCCGATAAGCCACGGTCGCTGCGCTTCTATCAGATTATAACGATAATCAAAAATTCTGCTTTTCCAATCATTTGAGATTTTTTCCGTATCAATAAATTTTAGCGTTTTATTGATAATTGAGCATAAAATGACTTCGCCCCTATTAAACCCGAAAGTAGATTCCTGAATGTCATTATTGAACACTATATTGGCTTTATATCCCGTAAGTTCCTGATAATTCGTGAGAGTGAGGAGATTGCCCGTACCAGACATAACCAAATCCAGTTCTTCCCTGTCCAAAGCATCGACAGCTTCTCTTATGCCGTCAAATTCAACTATTCCTCTATGATTTGGGAACCATCGCATAAACGCTTCCGTTTGCGCGGTATTCCTGATTACCCCAACTGTTAAATTTTTAACCTCAGTTAGCCTGAAGTTACGTTGGTCCGTTCTGGAAATAAGCGTACAGTATTCCGTGGCAAGCGTTGTATCAAGCCAAAAAAACCGGCCTTTCCACGCCTTGGTGCGGACCAGCTCCGTGACAAACGCCGCTTGTCCGCTTTCCACCATTTCCAGTAAATCAGGCCAGTTTATCAGTTCGTTACCGTGAGCGAGTTCAAAAGAAATCCCCGTCAGCACCTCTATTTCATCCAACAGTTGAAAGGCGATTCCCTGCCACTTTTCTTCATGTAAATCATAGAAGCTCGTCGGATAATTCCGGTATTGAGTTACATACGGTATTTTCGGGTTGTTATGTATATAAGCTCGCTCGTCCGCGGTCAATCGCGAAAATAACGTATGCCGCAAATACTCTGTTTGTCCCCGGTTGTACATTTCTGCCAGATAAGTAAACGCGCCATTTTGAAGCGCTTTTTGCACCACCGTTATAATCGGCTCAAACGCGGAATTTTGCGCCGACAAGGAAACCGGTTCGTAAATCAACGGGAAATAATCCGATACGACCACGTCGTCATTTAATATAAAAGATATCTCCGTTCCGCCAATACAAAAAAAAGCGTCGACATTTCCGCTTTTGAGTACATGATACGCATGCTCGCCGTCATTAACAAAAACAACTTCAAATGAACCATATTCAAATGTTGATATGACCGTGTCCGCCGCGAAAGTACCGTCAACGAACGCTAGCCGAAAAGGGCGCTTTGCCGCAATTTCCAAAAATGATTCGCTATTTTCGATTCGTATCGTTTTAACGGTGCGTTCGGCTATGGCGTCGGTCATTAAATATGTTCCGCTGTGTTCCAGGGCAGGCGTTATCTCACCTGTAAAATCAACCTCGCCGTTTTTCAGGCGTTCAACCAATTCGAGCCGGGGATAAAGCGCGGGTATAAATTGAATCCCAAACAATTGGGTGAGCCACTCGCAAAACAGGGAGGAAAATCCGCCGATTTCGCCGTCCTCCTTCATGAAAGCCTCTGTGCTTAAGATTGATCCGTAAGTAAACGTCGGGTTTTGTTTCTGGAGCGCCTCGACAGCCCTGATTTCGTCATCCGTCACGCCGGGAATATCCCGAAATGAAGCGCTCTGAAATATCTCGTCAAACTGTTTGCTCTCAGATTTGCCGCAGGCCAAAAGAAAAACTAACAATATGACTGAGATCAGGCATATAATCCGATCTAATATTCGCATTTAAAAACCCTCCGTGATGCGCGGGCGGCGAACACGTTTACTATTTAATTTTCTTCGGAAAGCCGCTCGACAACCTCGTCGAGTTCCATTTTATCGATTTTTTCCCTGAGCCATGCCACCAAATCAGCGTCCGTTTCATAGCTAAAACTCTCTAATTCTTCCATCGCTTCGTCGATGCCGGACATATCATACGACTGGCAGCATCGTTTCAAATGCGCCAAAGTTTCGCTGTCCGGGGCATACCTGCGGGGATTTTCACGCCGCGCGTCATATGCGTCAAACCAAGCGTTTATATCATTCACCAGTTGTTCCACGTCTTTCAGGCAGGAATCCAGAAACGTCAAAAATCTGTCAAAATCGCCTTTTCTCGCCGAGGATTCCATCTCTGCGGCCATGGCCCTCAACTGATCGGCGCATATACTCGCGCAGCTTCCTTTCAGACCGTGCGCGCTGATGACACCGTCCGGCAGCGTTTCCTTCACGGTTTCGCGCAGTCTGCCAAGGACCACAGGCGTGTTGGCCGCAAAGGAACGCAAGATGGAAAGATAAGTATCCATTTCGTCCCCATAGAGGGAAAGACCTTTTTGCACGTCTATCCCAGGTATGTCTATGGAAACGTCAAACTCTTCAAAAGAGGGATCGGGTTCGTCCGATTCGGACTCATCCACCGACTCTATCGCTATTTGACTGCGCACCCATTTTTTAAGTACCGTATCCATCCGCATTATATCGATCGGTTTGGATAAAAAATCCTGAAAACCATTCTCGAAGAACATTTTCTCCGCTCCCGATATAGCGTTTGCCGTAAGGGCGATAATAGGCAAATTTCGCGCATACTCCGTTTCCAGCGCGCGAATGGCTTTAACTGTTTCAATGCCGTCCATCCCGGGCATCATGTGATCCATAAATATGGCGTTGTATTGTGGTTTTTCATTGCGTATCCGGTCGACAACCTCCTGTCCGCTGGTCAAACCGTCAACCTTCATATTATATTTTCGCAGCAAACCCGTCGCTACGTCGAGGTTGTTCTGCATGTCGTCAACCACCAACACTCTGGCGCCTTTTAAATCCGCCCTCACAAGCGTGTTGGAGGCTTGGCTCCTGGCTTCGCCGAAACTGAAGCTGCGCAGGTTTTCGGCAATCGCCGTTCCTATTTTGGTATCGCTGACAAAACCCTGCCGCAAACGCGCGCGGAACGTACTGCCCTTGCCGTATTCGCTTTCCACGGATATATCGCCGTCCATCATCTGCGCCAGCCTACGTGTAATGGACAAACCAAGCCCCGTGCCTTCGGTTTTGCGATTCGTCCTTGTGTCGGCCTGAAAATAATCGGAGAAGATGATTTTCAAATCTTCCTCGCGTATGCCTTTGCCCGTGTCCTTCACGGATATTTCCATCCATACGTCGTCGCCGTCGCGCTCACATTCCACGCTTAGTTCGACTGTTCCCTCGTTTGTGTACTTCATGGCGTTGCTGAGCAGGTTGTTCATGATCTGCCTGACGCGCAGTTCGTCGCCATACAGCATAGCCGGCAGGTCTCCGCTGATATGCAGCTTAAACTCAATCGGTTTTTCGCCAATGTATATTTTCAGCAGAGTTATTGTGTCGTTGAGCAGACTGGGCATCTGATACTCCACGGGGATAAGCGTGAGTTTGCCGGATTCGATTTTTGATATGTCCAGAATGTCGTTTACTATGGAGAGCAGCGTGCCGCCGGCATTACTAATACTCATAAGACTTGACCTGATGAAAGAGGTCAGGTCGTCCTCTTCGAGCATCAGACCCGTGAGACCGATGATCACATTGAGCGGCGTCCGCAGTTCATGGCTCATGGTGGTAAGAAACGCGGATTTGGAATGGGATGCGGATTGCGCGGCATTAACCGCAGCCTCCAGATCCTGCTGGAGTTTGACGAGTTCGGTGAGGGTAACTTGCGTGTTGTGCGCATATTGTTCTATGGCGCGGATTTGATTGACGATTTGTATTTGATTCCGCACCCTTGACTTGACGATCTTGGTACTGAAAGGTTTATGTATGAAATCCGCGGCGTCCAGGTCCAGTCCTTTTTCCTCGTCCTCAACGGTATCAAGCCCTGTGATGAAAATAACGGGTATGTGGCGTGTTTTGTCGGTTTTTTTCAGTACCGACAAAACATCAAACCCGTTCATATCCGGCATGAGAATGTCCAGCAAAATGAGGTCCGGCAAATATTTGTTGGCCATTTCAATGGCTGATAAACCGCTCTTTGTCATATAAACAATATATTCCGGACTTAATATGCTGATCAGTACCTCAAGATTCGACTTTTCGTCATCCACGATAAGCACACTGTTTTTCTTGACGTCATCCATATTAGCAACCTCGCTGAATGTGATTTTAAATTCTTTTAAACACGTTCTTCACATTTTCGGCCTTAATCTGACACAGCATTTTAGTGAAGCGCCTCGATTGCCGGTACAGAAATCAGAAAAAATACCGATGACCCAAAATAATTAAACAGTATTATACTCCGACTTCGTCAGTTCGGTACTTTTAGTTACTCGCTTACAATATGTTTTTACGTAACGCAGAGGAATCGACAGCGTTTGTTTAGGCATCGAACGAATTTACACATTCTTATCCCGAAGAATATTTATTCCGCGATTCTTTAACTTTTTTTTCTGATACGAAAAGTCCCGCTAGCGTCAATACCGTGCCCAACGCCGACATCCAGGTAATTTTTTCTTTTAACACGATAACGGAAGTTACTACCGTAACGACCGGACCCAAATAAATATAAACGCTTGTCTTTACCGCCCCTAAATGTTTTACGGCAAAATTCCAGGTAACGAAACATAACGCTGAAGCGCCCATTCCAAGAAATAAAATATTGAAAAGGTTGACGGGCTGCATAAATCTCTCCAACCCCCATTCAAAGCGAAACAGTAACATTGAGGGTGTCATAAAGGCCAGGCCGTAATAAAATATCCTCCTTGTCGTTTGAATCGTGTTGTAGCCAAATTGACTTATCTTCCTCGCAAGGATGGAATACGACGCCCAAGCGGCGGCAGCCATAAGCGCCAGCAGGTCGCCGATGGGATTGAGCTTCAAAACGGTACTCGCGTTAAAGCTGATGAGGGAAATTCCTGTAATTGCCGCGAAAAATCCAATGAAAAAATTCCTTTTCGGCTTTTCACCGTCCAAGAATCGATTTGCCAGCAACGCCGTGAAGAATGGGGCTGCCGATATAATAACTCCGACATTGGAAACCGCCGAATATGTAATAGCCATAATTTCCAGCAGATAATACAGCGTAACTCCGCACAATCCCGCGGCCATAAACATCAATTCCCGCTTTTTGCCTGTCCATGCGAGCCTGTGCGGATAGACCGCCAAAAGCACAAGCAAGCCTATGCTGAATCGATAAAATAAAACCTCGATTGGCCTAAAATTCGTCAACAGTATTTTTGTCGCAATGAATGTCGTACCCCACACCATAATCGTTACAAATGCCGCTCCATGTCCTTTAATGTTATTAACCTCTTTCATATAATCTCTCCCTATGTAATTTAACCGGATAAGCATAACGCATTTTTTCGGGAATCGCAGAATAAATGTTCATATAGCGCGGAAGCCCGGAATGTTACGGCGAAAATCCTCGCGGTGATGATGTTATAATTTCGACCGGTCTGCTTCCTCACGTATGAGAGGGCGAAGACCGGCCGTATTGTAACGCTGTTTATTATATTAGGAGGAGCCTTGATTTTATCAGGCGCATGAATGATAAACGATGGGACATATTAAAATATCCACCTTCAACGTCAACTCACTCAGAGCGCGTCTGCCGATAGTGGAAAATTTTCTGTCGGGCGAGGACGCGCCTGACATTCTGTGTTTGCAGGAAACGAAGTGCCAGGACTCGAACTTCCCGTCCGACTTCTTCAAGGCAATGGGATATGAGTGCGCGTTCAGCGGAATGAAGTCCTATAACGGAGTGGCGGTCGCCTCACGGACGCGCCCTGACAGCGTCGCCGTCGGCTTCGACGACGGTCTCGACTCTGAACAGGACCGCGCGAGAGTGATGCGGGCCGGATTCAAAAATCTGAACATAGTCTGCACCTACGTGCCCCAGGGCAAGGAGATGAGCAGTCCCGACTTCGCGTACAAGAAAAAATTTCTGCAAAGACTCCGCGCGATGTTCGAGCGGGACTACAAGCTATCGGACCTGATGCTGTGGACCGGCGACATTAACGTCGTCCCCGCCGACATTGACGTGACGCACCCTGAGAACAAGCGCGATCACGTCTGCGTATGCGGCGAGATTCGCGAATCTCTAGAAGGCGTGACGTCATGGGGCCTCGCCGACGTATTTCGCAAACACCGCCCGGACCCTGGGGAATTCTCCTTCTGGGACTACAGGGTGAGAGGGGCGTTCGAAAGAAACACGGGATGGCGGATCGATCACCTTTACGCAACCCCAGCCCTCGCGGACTTGAGCGTTGACGCGTTTGTAGTTAGACGCCTCCGCGCGATGGAACGCCCGTCCGACCACACGGCGGTCACCGGTGTGTTCGATATTTAACCGGCATGGCGAGAGTACTTGCCACGGCAACAATGCAAGCCGCCCTGGGCGAATGGGTACAGGGGTGGATCGGCGGCGGAGAGGCTCTTGTGAGTCTGGTTGTCGCTTGGAAATCCTCGGTGGAGGTCTGCATACCCGACGAAAATGACACCTTCCGGCAAGCCGGGGAGAAGGCGCTTCGGGCGTTCGAAACTGCGAAACGTATTTTTTCGGGGAACGGCAAATCCGGGACCATACCAAGTGACGGATTCATAAATGTGATAAACCCGCTTCCTCCCGCGCGAGGGCTCGCCACGTCCACGATGGACATAGCGGGGACGTTCGCCGCCGTCGCCGCCTGCGCGGACAGACGCCCCACGGACGAGGAATTGTTATCCCTCTGCTCGGATATCGAGCCGAGTGACGGAATAATGTTCAAGGGCCTGGCGCTCGTCGATCACATAAACGGAAAACTTATCGAGCGGCTCCCCCCTCCCCCGGATATGCACATCGTCGCCCTCATACCCTCCCGTACGTTCGACACGGCGGATTACAGACGCAATGCTTCCACGCTTAACGCCATACGGGCAGGCGCGCGCGAACACGAATTGGCTTATGAAACGCTGAAGCGCGGGCTTGAGAAAAGTGACGCCGCGCTCGTTGCCCAGGGAGCCACACTGTCCGCCGAAGCGCAGCAGAGGATAATGCCGTGCGGGGAATGGGACGTCATAACCGAAACAGCCCGCGCGTCGGGAGCGCTCGGCATAGCTGTCGCCCATTCGGGAACGGCGTCGGGCATTCTTTACGCGCCATCGAATAAATTCGGGGCGGATCTCGCGGAAAACATGCTTAGAAGCGCGTATTCAAATCCGCTCGCGCCAAAAGCGGCAGTGAGGCGAACCACGGTATCCGGCGGAGGTTTCCTCTCGGAGAAGATATGAAACAAATCAGGCAACCTCGCTGCTGATTTGAATTTCGAAAGAATGGTATATAATAAAAACGGTATGGACGGCGCAATTCAGCAGAAGCGATACTACTCCGAAAGGATGTTTAAGCATGAAAAAATGTAATCGCTGTAGTAATGTCATAGACTGGGAAAAGTCCTTCTGCCCGTTATGCGGCGGGCAGGTCACCGACGTTCAGAAACCGGCGAGACCTGAGCCCGTCATCGCGCCCCCCCCGGCCGCGGTCGAAAATATAGGCATTCCGCAGGTTGCGGCGCATATTGAGCCGCCAAGTCCTCCCGCGCCGCATATTGAGCCACCAAGCCCTCCCGCGCCGCAAATGCCTCCCGCCCTTATCTCCGCTGTTCCTCCGCCGCCGGCTCCTATTCCATCCGCGGCGATGATACCTCCTGTTCAGCCGCCTGCTCCGCCCCAACCGATTCCGGCCGTACCGGATTTTGGGCAGGACATGGCAATGCCGCAGGCGGGATTTATATCTCAGATACACGATACTCCCGGCGCGACAGCCCCATTCACGCCGCCTCCACCGCCGCCCGGCGGCATGTTTTCGCAAATACATCAATCTCCGGGGGCTTCCCTCCCGACGAGCCAGCCCGAAGAGCCATCATTCGAAATAAATCAAAAGGATGACCCCTTGTCTGTTTTCCTGAAATCAGCGCAACAATCGCAGGCGGTTTCCGATGCGCCCCAAGCCGCGCTTCTCGGAGAGGAAAGTAATTTCTCCTCCAATATCGATGCGGCGCAATTCGAAGATCAGATAGAGGAATTATTAAAACGCGGAGCTCAGGGCACGGATAAACAGGATACTGAGAACCCGATTGAGGCTCTGTTGCAATCCGGCCCAAAATTTAACTTCGATGATAATTCGGAGATAAAAGATTACGCTCAGTTATTCCCGTCAGTTGATGGCGCGGATGAAGAGCCGCCCCAATTTTCACCGCCCGCCTTTGACAGTAACGTGATCCCGAATCTCCCGGACGACGTAAAACCAGACCCGGATGGCAATAATGCACAAGACGATTTTCTGAGGATGTTTCCGAGAGCAAAAGGGTAACTCATCCGCGTTTGAAGGCGGGTCGTGATGGCTTTATTCAGCAGAGGGCGACATTCGTTTAACAAAAAATACGAGCGCCTTTCCGATGCTTACAGGATCGCAAACAAATACAGAAAAAGGAAGAGGAGCCACCGTCCGCATATTTCCGGCGGCGTTGACGACGAGGGTCAGGAAATTGTTTTGTCCTCAAGAAGGGAAAGGTTCGGCAAGAGCCGCTCTAATATTTGGAAAATAATATGGTCTGCTTTACCTATTAAATACATCCCCCTCCTGTTCGCAAAATTCCACGGACGTATACGCGCCATCGATGAAACGCGCGAATCGGCGCTGCTGGGCTATATTCCGGTCAAAATCTTCCTTGGTTTGTGCATCATTACCTGCGGGCTCTATCCATATATATGGATGTGGGACAACACCTACGCCTTCAACAAAATAGGAGGCAGCAGGATTAAGGAGGAATCCGTAAAGCGCCTCGCCATTCTGGGTTTTATGGTACAGCTGCTTCTGCCGGTCGCCGTCGGGATGTGGATAACGTGGAAAGCAACGGGATCAGCTGTCACCAGCGAAATATTTCAGACGACGGCGTTCGTATTTCTGTCGCTGTACTTCGTCGTCATATTTCCCATGCGGTGCTTCAATTATTTTTGCGTGCGATGGTCCCTCCGAAGCGCGGTAATAGAGTGGGACAGCGAGGGAGTCATGATAAACCGCTCGATTACCTCATGGTTTAAACTTTTTTTACTTGGTTCCATCTATATACAACACCACATTAACAGGCTGATGGGGCTGGGCATGCCTGGTTTCGCCGATGTTTCGGAGATAGAGCATGACGCGTCATTGATGGATATCATCGACGATTATATAGCGATTGGTAAACCGGACCGGGTCGTGGCCTCGTGGACAAAGGACGACTTCGAACCCGAGAACGATGATGAATTCGAGGACTACTACGAAGACCACGACGAGGAATACGATGGCTGACTCCAGAAAATTTTGCAGCGAATGTTTTAAGCCGGCCCCGCCCGATTGGAACGAACGGCACTGTCCGAAATGCGGCGGCAGGTTAAAACTGCAATTTGTGAAAAAAAGAAAAGTTTCTCAGGGGCGCTCAAGAACGCCTAACGAGGACAAGTCGAAAAAAGAACGCAAACCTCGCTCCATCAAACTGTCCAGAAAACTGATGAGACCGAGTTCATACGGCATATTCGCGGCTAGGGAAAAATCCATACTGGGGCCGCGATTCCACGTTTTATCGCCGAGCGCGATTCTAATAATGAACATTCTCTCGTTAGGACTGCGCTCCACATTTTGGATTGTGAACAGAACCCGGCCGTTATTCATGATGGCCCGCCCGGAGGAAAAAAATATCAAAGCGACACTCTCGCTATGGTTAACTTCGTTCTGTGTGTATTTCACACTCCTCGTGCTAATTGTTTTCAACATTTTGATCAATGGCGTCGAAACAACCGCCTATCTCGCGGAGTCGCTTCCGGTACGCGTCATGGCAGCCATGTTCGCGATATCATTCATTATAAACAGGCACATTCTTTATTGGGCAAGGGAGGTAATAATCGACGAGCTCCGGACAAACGAACTAGACGTCATACGTTCGCGCGCCCTCTCATTCGCCCCTTCTTCAATGCTGATATGGTTCGCGGGCGTCCCTTATATTCAGTACTACATAAACAGGATGATTAAAAAGAAGGGACTCAATACCTACAAACCTTCAAGAAAGGTCAGAGCAAAAAGAACGCGCAGGGGGAAAGAGCATAACAGTAAAAATAATATAAGCCCCGATCTCGCGACCGGGGCTTGAGTTTTTTATCTTTTTACCTAACCCGCAGCCAGATGGAGCTCCCTTCGGTGTTCTCTTCGAGTATATACTCCCCTCCGGAGGCGTCTATTTTTTTCTGAAGAGAGCTCTTTACACCGGGCGTTACCGTAATATTGTTAAAGCCCACTTGAAATGGGGAAGCTGGCGGAGCCACTCTCCTCACCTCCAAATTTCGGAAGTGCCTAGCCGCCGATCGGCCCCCGGACTTCAAACTAGCATCCATATACTTGTCGAGGCTCGCCATATCAGTGACACCTACAAATTCCTCCAAAGGATCCGTGGTTCTCGTCCTATGCTCCATCGAATAAGCGAGCAGCGCACTTTTCGCGGCCTCCAGATTGGCCATTATTGCGGTAGCTTCCGTGCTGTCCGAGCTTCTTCCCATAGCCAACATAGCCAACCCGGCCAATATCCCGATAATCGCAACCACAATCAACAATTCAACCAACGTGAAACCGCGCGATTTCATTTTTCGAATGTCAGACCTCATCACCATTGGCTCCTCCAAACATTATGCAGAGTTATACTACCCATTATATAACCATTCATATGGTATATGGTAAATGAGGCTCCGGTCCCTTATCAATCAGTCGAAAAGCGCGGCTTTGTGGTTCATCAGTTTCGCCATATTGACGTTTACCCTTCTCTGATAACCGGCGGAAGGTCCTCCGTAATAACGATCCATGGCCTTCTGCACCGAACCATAGGCCCTGATGTAGCGCGACAGCAAAAGACAGCCTGCCGCTATGGACTGCTCCGGGTCGGAGAGAGGGTTTCCTCCGGGTGTGCCTATTATTCCGTTCGACCGCAGGAGGCCGTTGTGTACGCTCCACATTACCTGCATCACACCCGACGCGCCCTTGTGGCTCAACGCGTCCGGGTTGAATGTGCTCTCGACGTGAGCCACGGCGGTCGCCAAAGCCGACGGCACTCCGTATTTGGCGCTGTAGTGTACGAGCGCCGCAGCCTGTCTCCACGCTGTTTTGGCGTCGATCCTGTAGTTCGACTTCCTTATGAAGACCGCGATATTGGCGGCATCCTTCTGCATGGGCTCAGGCATATATTTGATATGTTTGACGGCGCTCCCCGGATGTTGGGCGGCCCACACGTCGAAGTGGTCGAGCGCCAGGTCCATGTCCTTTATAGAAGACACTACGTAACGGCTGTAACCTATCTCCGCCCCCATCGGCAGCCTGTTGGGCGAGTACCTCGACAATACCGGATTTTCGTCTGGAAAACGCAGATAGAGCGGCTTGCCGTCGGACAGGACGATGAACTCCGAGACAATCAGGAAAGGTAATACCAAAAAAGGCATGATAACCGCAAAAAACGTGACCATCGTTTTAAAAAACGTAAAGTCCCGCGGTCTTACGTGCCTCCCTGCCACATCAATCCCTCCTTCTCGGGGACAATAGGGCCCGCGTTCATCAATTTAAGCCCTTTGTCGGTTTTTGCAACAGTGGGAGGCATATAATCCTTGAAATTTTACTTTTAGTCAAGCAGACCTCTCGTAATGTGTTGCGCCTTAAAAGCCGAATCGTTTTAAAAAATATCATGCGTGCCGTGCATCTCCCTGCTTATTTAAAGAATTGCCGGCAACTTTTTGAAATTTAGATGTTTCAAAACAATTCACAGGCGTGAAATTCTGTTATTATCATTAAAGCAACGCAAGCGAAATTATTTCGGAGGTGTCTTTTATCATGGATATAGTTTTCAGCGGGATGAGGCCGACGGGGAGACTGCACCTCGGACACATGGCGGGAGCGCTCGCCAACTGGGTCAAACTCCAGGACGATCACGAGTGCTACTATTGCATCGTCGACTGGCACGCGCTGATGTCCGATTACGCCGATCCGTCGAAGCTGGGCCTCAACTCGCGGGAGGTTCTGCTCGACTGGCTGGCCGCCGGTCTCGACCCGAAGAAGTGCGTCATATTCGTTCAGTCGCACGTGAAGGAACACATAGAACTCCACATGGTCCTGTCGATGATAACGCCCCTCGGCTGGCTGGAGCGGAACCCGACCTATAAAGAGCAGATTCTCAACCTTCAGAACAAGGACCTTTCGACTTACGGCTTTCTCGGGTACCCCGTATTGCAGGCCTCGGACATACTTCTCTACAAGGCCGGCAAAGTCCCGGTCGGCGAAGACCAGGCGGCGCACCTGGAGTTGTCGCGCGAAATCACTCGCAGGTTTAACAACTTCTACGGGCCTGTATTTCCCGAACCCGCCACCCTGCTCACTCACAACCCGAAGATACCGGGAACGGACGGCCGTAAAATGAGCAAATCCTACGGCAACTCGCTGGACATAGCCGACGATATATCTCTCACCGGCCAAAAAATCCGCACAATGATGACCGACCCTGCGAGAGAGCGGCGCCATGATCCAGGCGAACCCGACAAGTGCCCCGTATGGGACCTGCATAAATTTTTCAACCCCGAACGTTCGCAGATGGATGAGATCGCGTCGGGATGCCGCACCGCGGGAATCGGGTGCATCGACTGCAAAAAAATTCTAATCGATCACGTGACCCGGCACATGACGCCAATACAGGAGCGCAGAAAATATTTCGAGGAACGCGGCGACGAGCTCACAGATATCCTGAATGACGGTGCGCGCCGCGCGCGCGAAACCGCGGGGCGTACGATGAACGAGGTATACGAGGCCCTGTCGATGCAGAAACAGTAAGGCGGCATGGAGACCGAACCGGCATTCGAGATAACCCTCAAGGATTTTTCCGGACCGCTCGATCTGCTGTGCCATCTGGTCGAGAGCAGGGAGATTGAGGCGTCAAATGTGTCTCTGTCCGAAGTTCTGTCGCAATACGTAACCTATCTTTTGACGGCACGCCATGCGACTTTGGCGGAACTGGCCGAATTTTTCTCGCTGGCGAGCCGCATACTGATCCGCAAGGTCCGCTCGCTGATCCCGCGTGATCCTGCCGAGTCGGAGGCGGATATCGAAGAGATCGCGGAAGACGCGGCGGATTATGAAATGAGCGACGAAGAACTTGCGATGATGCTCGAACGTTTCAAACCGTACAGGACCGCCGCCGTACGTTTCGACGAGTTCAAGAGGGAGCGTGAAAAATCGTTCGTCCGCGTTTCGGAAGAGGGGGGCGGACCGCCCTGGTTCGACATAGGCGACCTGTTCAGCCTCTCCACGCTGTGGTGGAACCTGATAGAAGGGTACTCCAGAGCCAGATCGCGCTCGGCAATGGACAACTTCATGGATGAGATACCGGACGCCGTCCCGCAGGAGATTCTGGTGGACAACAGAATGGAGGACATCAGATCCTTCATGGCCTCCTCGCCGAGTACCAAGCTGTCCGCCCTGCTTCAGCACTTTGGCGCGGGAGCGTTGATAGTGACGCTGCTTGCTCTGCTGGAACTGTCACGTCTTGGGAAAATTGACGTCTCCCAGGACGCGGAATGGGGGGACATATGCGTTGAAGCCGCGGGATAATCAAAGATACGACATGCTTACGCGGCAGATCGAGGCGCTGCTCTTCGTCTCGCCGCAGCCTGTTTCAGAGAGCGAGTTAAGAGAGGCTCTGGGGCAATCGGCGCAGGCCATATCAAACGGTATAGCGCGCCTCAAATCACTCTGCGATGAGGGACACGGCGTTACCATCCTTAAACTCGCGGGAGGGTGGCAGATGGTCACCGCCCCCGACCTAGAAAGCACTGTGGCCGAATTCCAGGGCAGGATGATCTCCCAGCGCGTAAGACTGAGCAAGGCGGCTTTCGAAACCCTGGCCGTCGTCGCCTACAACCAGCCGGTCACTAGGGGTGAGATGGAGGATATTCGCAATGTGAGGTGCGACCGTGTTATTGACACGCTTTTGAAACACGGTCTGGTGCGCACCGCGGGACGCAAAAAAAGCGTCGGCAATCCCCTGCTTTTCAGGACGACGGACAGATTCCTGGAAGTGTTCGGGCTCGATTCCATCGCCTCGCTGCCGACACTTGAGGAGCTGCAGGACACCTACATCAAAAATCCAATCACGGAAGACAAATGGAACGAGTCCGATGAATGAGGCGAGAGACTCATTCCCCATACGGCTCAACAGATATCTAGCGATGTGCGGCGTCGCGCCGCGCCGTAAGGCTGACGAGATGATCTTAACGGGACGGGTGCGGATAGACGAAGACAAGGTCATAACGCCGGGGAGGTCAGTCAAGGCTGGGGAACGCGTCTTCGTGGACGGGCGCGAGGTCGTATATGCCAAACCTATCTATATAGTGATGAATAAACCGCGCGGAGTAGTGTCCGCAGTGAGCGACAAGAGGGAACGGACCGTGATGGACCTGCTGCCGGAACACTGCCGGGGCATGGGCGTCTTCCCGGCCGGAAGGCTTGACATGGACAGCGAAGGGCTCATCATCCTCACAAACGACGGAAAATTCGCAAACGATATAACGCATCCCTCTTCCCTCATAAAAAAAACGTATTTTGTAATATTGAGAGATGTTCTGGGTGAAAAACAGGTGAATGATTGGGCAAGAGGTGTTATTATAGACGGTAAACTTGCCGTTCCAATAGAATTATCACCCGAGGGAAACCGCGCGGACGGGAAAAAATGGAGGATAGTACTCGGCGAGGGTATAAAACGCGAAATAAGGCTCATGGCAGAGTCTGTTGGAAATAAAGTCATACGTTTGAAGCGGATAGGCATCGGCGGTATGTTTTTAAAAAAATTGCCGTCGGGCGCATTTTGTGAGTATAATTATGATGAATTGCGCAATATGATCTCGAACGGCGGAGAAGTTTGACGCGTAACAGCGAACGCCGATTTTGACTTGGCCGCACCTTTCGGAGGGATACGCATGCAGGGATTGGATGATCACACCCGGGATTTGATACAGCGCCGAGTATTAAAGCGAGTGAAGGACATACCATCTATGCCGCAGTTCGTCATAGAAACCTTGAAAAAGCTCGATGACCCAAAAAGCAGCGCGACTGACGTAGGGGAAAAGCTGGCAAGGGACGAGGGACTGGTGCTTCGTGTCCTGAGACTTGCTAACTCCGCTTACTACGGTCTGTCCCGCAGAATTACCGGCGTTTCGGAAGCAATATCCTACATGGGTTTCAAAACTGTAAAAAGCATAGTTCTGGCCGCTTCAGTCTACAAGTTTATGGACTCCTCCTTCACGGGGTACGCGCTCGACAGGGGTGAACTCTGGAAACACTCCCAGGCAGTGGCGGCCACCAGCCGTTATCTCAGTACAAAGTTGAAGATGGGTGACCCCGAAGAGGCGTACATAGGCGGGCTGATGCACGACATAGGCAAGATAGTGCTGAACGACTACGTCCGCTTCGGATACAGCATCATCCTTCGGCTTGTCGAGGAGGACCATCTCTCATTCTGCGAGGCGGAGCGCCAGGTCCTTGGGTTTGACCACGCTCAGGTTGGCGGATTGGTGATGGAACAATGGAACCTGCCGGATTCCTATTCTTACATGACCGCCTACCATCATATGCCGGAAGCGCTCCCGGAGGAGGGGCATGAGTGCATTAAAGTTCTCGACGTGGTGCACGTATGCAATATGATATGCCTGATGCTCGGCATCGGAATAGGCGCGGACGGAATCCAGTACCGCATTTCGCCGGAAAGTCTGGATAGGCTCGGTATAGGCGACCAGACGGAAGACATCATGGCGGAGCTTGTGGACGTCATATCGGCAATGGAAGACGACTTCAAAGAAAACTGAACCCCCATGCATCGATCAATTAAAGCCCCTGTGATAGTGCTGGACGGTCCGGCGGGAGCCGGAAAAAGCACGGTGGCCCGGGAAGTTGCGCGGCGTCTGGGATTGCCTTTCCTGGACACAGGAGCGATATACAGAGCTATTACCCTCGTGATGCAAAGGAAAGGAATACCGCCCGCCGATTCCGGTGAGCTTCGCGAAACGCTCGAAGATTTTTCCATATCCTTTTCGGACACGCGGGTTTTTGTCGGCGATGAGGACGTTACCGACGCAATAAGAACCCCTGATATAGACGCCGGCGTATCCCCGTACTCGGCGCTGCCGGTGGTGCGGGAGGCGCTTTTGGGATTCCAGAGAAGCAAGAAGGAGTTCGGGCTGGTGGCGGAGGGGCGTGACATGGGGACAGTCGTATTTCCCGACGCGGACCTCAAGATATTCCTGACCGCTTCTCCCGAACAGCGCGCGCAAAGAAGATGTTCGGAACGGGCCGCGAAAGGCGAACCGTCCGATTACGAGGAAACGCTCCGAAAAGTGATGGAGCGTGACAGGATAGATTCTACAAGGGATACCGCCCCGCTTAAACCCGCTGACGACGCCATTCAGCTTGACACCACCGGAATGTCTTTCGATGAAGTAGTGGATACGGTCATGCAATACTCGAAAGCTCAACGCAAATGAATGATTTGGCGTCGAATATATTTTATTCGTTCGTTAAGAACATGTTCAAGCTGTTTTTCAAGGTCTACAACAGATTGGAAGTGTACGGGCTCGATAAAATCCCCCGAGGAATACAGGTAATTGTAGCGGCGAACCACGCGAGTTATGTGGATCCTCCGCTGGTGGGAGGAGTATTTCCCGGTCGCCTCCGAATCCTCGCCAAGGAATCCCTTTTCCGGGTTCCAATGCTTGGTTTTTTTATCAGGGCTCTGGGAGCCATCCCGGTGAAGAGGGAGGACGGTCAGAAATCCGGGGCCGTGATGAAAAATCTTTTGTCGCTGTTAAGCGACGGAAAGAGCGTCCTGCTCTTCCCAGAGGGGACGCGCTCCCCTGACGGGCGGCTCAAGCCATTGGAGGCGGGCGTGGCGTATCTGTCGGTAAAAACCGGCGTTCCGGTGCTGCCCGTATATGTCGCCGGTTCGTTCAAGGCGTGGCCCAAAGGGAAAAAATTCCCGCGTCCTTCAAAACTCTCGCTGCGGGCAGCGCCGCCCATATACCCGGATACCGCCCTCACCTGCGAAAAGGAGAGGAGAAACACGCTGCTGCGCTCACTGGAAGCGGCGATGTACTCGATGGAGGCTATGAGCGATGTATATTAGCATGACCGGATTTGGCCAGGCTGCGGAGGAGAGGGAGTGGGGGATAATAACTCTGGAACTGTCGAGCGTCAACCACAGATACCAGGAGATTTCCATCCGCCTCCCGCGTGAGCTGGCTTCATTGGAACCGTGGATCCAAAACCGCCTGCGCGGCGTATACCGCAGAGGCAAACTAAACGCAAGGCTGGAAATAGCCTGGGCCGCTTCAGCAGTCGCCGCAGATATAAACGAAGAAGTTATCATGAATTATTTCAGCAAGTTATGGAGGATACGCCAACAAATCGGAGCGGAGCGCGATATATCCCTGGACGCCCTTATAAACCTGCCGGGAGTGCTGGACGCGTTCGGACGGGGCTCAATCCGCGAGGAAGCAATGGAAATACTCTCCAGACTCATCGAAAAAGCGGCCTCAAACTGGAACCAAATGAGGCGCGAGGAAGGCGCTCATCTGAAAAAAGCCATAGATGGACACATTGCGGACGCCGAACGCGGCATGTCGCAGATAGCGTCGCTTTGGCAGGGAGCCAGGGACGCCGCGTTCGAAGCTATGAAGGGCCGGGTGACGACGGCCCTTGAGGCCTCCGGTATCTGTGCGGACGAATCACGGTTTGCCCAGGAAGCAGTGATATACGCTGACAGATGGGATATATCCGAGGAGATCGACCGCATGGCGAGCCACATCGCAAAATTCCGCGAAACGGGAGACGCGCGCGATTCCGAGGGTCGCAAGCTTGATTTTCTCGTCCAGGAGATGAACCGGGAGGCCAATACGATAAACTCCAAAACGTCCAACGCGGAGATCAGATGGATCACAGTGGAGGTAAAATCCTCCATAGAGCGGGTACGGGAACAGATACAAAACTTGGAGTGAGCCGGGGTGATCGCATGAGTTCACGTCTTGTCCACATAGGGTTTGGCAATATGGTAGCCTCGGAGCGGGTCATTGCCATAATAAATCCGTCCAGCGCGCCTTTGAGACGCCTGCGTGAGGAGGCGCGCGACGCTGGCCTCCTGATTGACGCGACCCAGGGGCGCAAGACCAGGTCAGTTTTGATAATGGACAGCAAGCACGTTGTCATATCGGCTATCCAGCCGGAAACAATAGCTTCGCGCTTTGATGGTTCCACGGAAGATAAATCCGCTGAGAACACTGGCGAGGCGCCGCAATGAACAGGGGAAATCTTTTTATTCTTTCGGGACCGGCAGGAACGGGCAAAGGAACGCTTCGCAAGAGGCTGTGCGAAGAGATCCCCGACATGGTGTTTTCGGTATCATGCACCACCAGAAAGATACGGCCAGGCGAAGTTGACGGGCAGGATTACAACTTCATTTCAAAAAACGATTTCGAGGCGAAGATAACGCGCGGTGAATTTCTGGAGTGGGCCGAGGTACACGGCAATTATTACGGGACAATGCGTTCCAATATTGAGAGAGTTCTGAATGAAGGACGCGACGTCCTTCTTGAGATAGACGTGCAGGGACACGCTCAGGTAAAGTCGCATATGCCTGAGGCCATCAGTATATTCATTACCGCGCCGTCGCTCGATGAAATTGAAAGAAGGCTGAGAGGACGCCGCACCGAAACGCAGGACCAACTGAACACAAGACTTCGAAACGCGGCGATGGAGATGAAACATGCCGGCGAATACGACCACGTCGTAATCAATGACGACCTTCAAAGAGCGGAAAACGAACTCATCGAATTGGTAAAAAAACACAGGGACAAATGATACAATCCGTAACATTGAGCCGCATGACCGGCTATGAGGAGGAACGACAATGATCTACAACAATCTTGAGAAAATATTCGATACGTCGCGCGTCGAGAACAAATACGCGCTTGCGATGGTAGTATCGACCAGAGCCCGCCAGTTGAGCGAACTTAAAGGACGCACGCTGGAAGGCTCCGGCAGCGAGCGTTATATTACCCACGCCATAGAGGAAATAGAGAACCTTCGGCTCAACATAGACCCGGCAGTGACGGAAGCAATGGAGTCACATGCTGCCGCAGTGGGCGCGTAACAAAAAAATCCTGCTTGGCGTAAGCGGCGGTATCGCAGCTTACAAGACTCCCGAACTGGTTCGCGCGTGGCTGCTGGCCGGGTGCGAGGTCGAGGCAATCCTGACCGATGCCGCCGCAAAATTGGTCTCTCCCCTGGCGCTCGCAACTCTGTTGAAGCGCAGAGTGTGGAGGGACTGCGATTTCCTGTCGGACGAACTCGGCTGGACTATCCCGCACATAACGCTCTCCGGTTGGGCGGATGTTTTTGTAGTCGCCCCCTGTTCGGCCAATGCGCTCCGCGCCGCCGCGACCGGGGACGCAGGAACGCTGTTGGGGGCGGCGATGCTGGCCTGCCCCGCTCCCAAGGTCCTCTTCCCCGCCATGAACTCTCACATGTGGGCCAATCCCGCCGCAAAGGCAAACGCGCGCATAGTATCAGAGCACGGATACAGGGTCGTCGATCCTGATTCCGGTATGCTCGCGTGCGGATACGAGGGCAAGGGCCGCCTGCCCTCCATTGAGGCCATAGTCGACGAAACATGGTTCTCCTTGCGAGAAAATAAGGACTTCGCCGGGAAAAAAGTGCTTGTCACGGCGGGACCTACGCATGAATACATCGACCCTGTCAGATTCATCTCCAACCCAAGCACGGGAAAAATGGGCTGCGCGATAGCCGCCGAAGCGAGATACAGAGGCGCGGAAGTCGTACTCGTATCAGGGCCGGTCAATATCAGACGCCCATCGGGGATACGAGTCGCAGAAGTCACCAGCGCGACGGAGATGCGCGACGCTTGTCTGGCGGAGGCCGGTTCCTGCGACGTAATCATTAAAGCGGCGGCTGTGAGCGACTACAGGGTAAAAAATTATGCCGAGCGCAAGATAAAGCGCGGCAACGCCCCAAAGATCACGCTCGATCTTGAGTCGAACACGGATATCGCGGCGGAGTTGGGCAGGATAAAAAAGCCCGGGCAAATCCTAGTCGGATTCGCGGCGGAAACCGATAACATGGCCGAAAACGCGACGGCCAAGCTGGACGCGAAACAACTCGACCTCGTGGCGGCTAACGACGTTTCTGCGGGCGAGGGTTTCGCGTCGGACACGAACAGGATCGAAATATTCTTCGCGCCTCGCCACGGGCGAAAACTCCTCTCAATATCAGGCAGCAAGTGGGAAGTCGCCTCCGGCCTCTTGGACGCCGTAGCCTCCATTCTGCCGGTAAAATGAGAAACCGGTTACCATACTTTCACTCTTAGCGGGCTTTTGTCACGGGGAGAAATGCTCTTAAAATTTCCTTTGCCGGAAAAATTTTTGTCCCGTATCTATTTAGCAGCTTCATACTGAGCAACGCATTGATGTCCCTTCTAAAAACCCTCGTTGTTTTATCCTCATATTTCCTAAGAAGCCCGTCGCTCAAACGTTTCCTAAGTTCCCCTGTTTCTATTGGGTCATCCATTTTCGATATTTCCAGCAAGAGAGCCTTTTGCCTGTTTTTAGCAGGCGTTGAGTCGCCGCTGAACCGGCTGTGTACGTAGTTTACCCACGTTACCCTTAATTGTTCGTCGAGGATGGTTTCGATTTGTCCATCCAATGCATCTATCAAGCCCTGCACGGCATACACAATAAAACGTATCGGCTTGCCTTCCCTTGAAGATGAGGTTTCACCCAATTGCGCGTAGTATTCGGAACGAGTTTCGTTGTAATGATTGCTTAAAAGGTGAGCGGCATTCATCGGAACGCCCGAAGCCATCAAAATCCTTAGCTCCAATGCCCTCGCGGTCCTTCCGTTTCCATCCGCAAAAGGATGTATCCACGCTATGTAAAGGTGTCCCATTATCGCCTTGAATATCGCTTCAATAATCGAATTATCCCCGCCAAGTCCCCAATCCTCATTAAGCCATTCACAAAGACGCGATAACAAGAACTCACAATCTTCCGCCGGCGCTCCCCGATATCTGTTTACTACCACAGACTGAGTTCTGATTTCACCCGGAATTACGGAATCTTTATCCTGATCGGCCATTATCAGGGCATGGTCTTTCCTGATTTGTCCGGCGCTTATTTCGCAGGAACCGGGTTGGTTGATTTGATCCGCTATTTTGTTATACGCATTCAGCACATTTTCTATTTCCGTTTTTTGATACATTTTTGATTTCGGTATTTCGGCGTTTCCTTCGATAATTTTTTTTACTTCGTCCTCCGATAATGAATTACCCTCTATTGCTGTTGTAGCGGCAATTCCCTTGAGTAACGAAATCGAAAGCAATTCCCGCTGTTTATCTGGATTAATGGGAATACCGGACAAATGCCGGCATTTCGATTGCGCGGCGCCCAATAATATCCAGGTCAAAAAATCCAAGCCGCGCAAGTCAAGTTTGAATGAAATCCATGGGTGCGTTTTTTCATACTGTCTTTGCGTCATTTTGTCCACCGCCATTATAGTATCTATGCCGTGTCAGGACGATTATTATATATCCGAATGTCCAAAAAAGCAAAAAATTACAAGGGATATTCATAATACCCGTGAATCAAATCGTCTGCGCTACGGAAATCGACCGATTTGTGAAAAGGTTGAGTATTACCCTAAATCGGGCAAGACAGTAGGAAACGTTAAAATCCTTGAACGAAGGAACTGCCGAGTTAATCCCCAATAAGAAAGCCCATGCCGAGATTATCGAATACATCAGTGAAATCGCAGAAAAAGAACACGCTAAAACAACGTCATTCTATCAAGCCAGCCGCGCTTATGGATCTGACACAACCGAAATATGAAATTATCCGGCATCGTTTGTTTCAGGATGATTTAGTCGCTATTATTGACTATCTTACTGAAAATGCGTCATATAAAGTAGCATTCATCAGTTTATCCCTCGCGCTGTTGGTCGTAAACTGCCAATCTATGTTTTTTATTTTTTAACGAGAGTTATGGATCTCTGATTTGTTCGGACAAGCTTATAAACAAATCTGTCAAATTAGGGTCAAACTGAGTGCCGCGCCCCTCGGAAATAATCTTCATGGATTCTTCGTGTGAAAAAGCTTGCTTGTATGGACGTT